>Ga0209930_1001919_pt1 | contig 28101 bp, 23 predicted proteins | sample ThiBiot_500_biof_2_FD_183948 | JGI IMG/M metagenome (GOLD analysis project Ga0209930, IMG submission 183948) | Wastewater bioreactor microbial communities from Cape Town, South Africa - Thiocy_cont_500_biof (SPAdes) | ecosystem: Engineered > Bioreactor > Thiocyanate-remediating >... | reverse complement strand
TAGTTATCATCAAGTTGTCAAAAAACCTTTAGATAGTACTTCAAGTGTATGGACAAGTGTTGCTGGTGTTGCCGGTTCATATAGTTCAACTTCAACATACCTTTACAATCCCTATGGAATTTTCGTTGATACTAACTTCGATCTTTACGTCGCAGATCGTACCAATAATCGCATCCAACTGTTCAATCTTGGTATTACAACAGGAATAACAGTGGTAGGAAGTGCCGCTCCAGGAACTATTACACTTTATTATCCAACTGGTGTTTCATTAGATGCCGATAAATATTTATTTATTGTCGATCAAAACAATCATCGTATTGTTGGTTCGGGTCCAAATGGTTTTCGATGCATAGTTGGATGTTCGGGTAGCGGTAGTGTATTGAAATCATTGCTTTCTCCATCTAGTATGGCGTTTGACAGTCATGGAAATATTTATGTTACGGATCGAAATAACCATCGTATTCAAAAATTTGTACCAGCCAATAACACAAGAAGTAAGTTTCTAAATAGGATATGACTGTGTTCTTAGAATTTCAATGTTAAAAATTGCTTTTTTAAGTGCCTTCTTACAATACGCCAAGCATTTGTCCAGCAGCACGTTGGAATAAAAACGCGGTTACGTTTGCAAATAATAACACTATTGGCACAAATCCTTATGGAATCTACATTGATAATAATAACACAATCTATATTCCTAGTCGACAGTATGGACGTGTTCATATTTGGTTTGCTGATGACCAAAACACAACGATAAATATCTCTCGTAGTACATCATACGCATACGCGATGTTTGTTACCTCGAATGGTGATATGTATGTTAGTAGTCAATATGCATCTTCATCTTCATATTATATTGATAAGCTGACAATCGATGGCAATAATAGTACATTAGTTGCGACATCCACTCGTTTATGTTATGGTTTGTTCATTGACATTAATGATGTCTTATATTGTTGTATGTCGATGTATCATCAGGTTGTTAAAAAACCTTTAGATAGTACTTCAAATGCTTGGACAAGTGTTGCTGGTGTAGCCAATACGGCTAGTTCAAGTTCAACATATCTCAATAATCCCTATGGAATTTTCGTTGATGTTAACTTTGATCTTTACGTTGCAGATTGCGGTAATGATCGTATTCAACTATTTTATCTGGGTATTTCAACAGGAATAACACTGGTAGGAACTGGAACAAACGGAACTATTGCGTTGGATTGTCCAATTGCAGTTACACTAGATGCAGACAAATATTTGTTTATCGTTGACAATGATTACAATCGTATTGTTGGCTCGGGACCAAATGGATTTCGATGTTTATTTGGATGCTCTGGTAGTAGTGGTAGTGCATCGAATTCGTTGAACGAACCACAAAGTATGGCTTTTGATAGTGATGGAAATATCTATGTTACGGATAGAAATAATCATCGAATTCAAAAGTTGATTCTCTCGTGTTTTGATGAAGCAACAACGGAAATAACAACGGAAGATAGTAAGAATAGTTCAATTTTAGCGGAAAACATCACAATCTCAACCGAGATTCCAACAACCACGGTTGATATGGATATATTTATTAATGGTATGAGTATATAGTAGAACTATCTTTGTAATTCAATCTCATTATTTAGAAACATCATACAATCAACCAAAATTAGATCCACTAGCTCAGTGGAATCCGGCCGGAATAACTTTTGCTACAAGTACTACAGTTGGAACATCTCCTTACGCTATTTTTATTAATAAAAATGATACGATCTATGTTGCTAATCGACAATATGATAGAATTGTAGTCTGGTTGAATAGTGCATCGAATGAAACAATAACAATTGCTGGTAATTTATCTACTCCATATTCTCTATTCGTAACAGCAAATGGTGATATTTTCACTGATAACAGATACTCATCGAATCGTGTTGATAAACGAAAGTTTGCTTCAAATTCAAGTACTGTTGTGATGTTAGTGGATCAAGAGTGTTTCGGTCTATTTGTCGATACTGCCAATAACATATATTGTTCATTACGTGATCTTCATCGAGTTGTTAAAAAACCTGTGAACAGTGTTTCAAATATAGTAACCACTGTTGCCGGTTCAACATGCTCAGAACCATCATCAAATTCATTAAGTAGTCCATATGGAATCTTTGTTGATACCAATTTTGATCTTTATGTCGCAGATTGGGGCAATAATCGAATCCAACTATTCCCAAACAATCAATTATCTGGAAAAACAGTAGCTGGAAGTGCAGCAAATGGAACTATTACCCTGTATTATCCAGTTGGAGTTATATTAGATGCCGATAAATATTTATTTATCGTTGATCAATACAATCATCGTATTGTTGGCTCGGGCCCAAATGGTTTTCGATGCATAGTTGGATGTTACGGTAGTGGTAGTGTAACAAGATCATTGGTTTATCCATCTAGTATGGCATTTGACAGTCATGGAAATATTTATGTGGCCGATAAAAGTAACCATCGAATTCAAAAGTTTGTCTTATATAACAATACAAACGGTGAGCTATTTAACTATATATTAAAAGTTTATTGAATTGTTTATTTTTCAGTTCCTACTTACAATACGCCAAAATTTTGTCCACTAATCAATTGGAATCCAAGTGCAATTACATTTGCAAATTCTAATGCTATTGGTATATATCCTTGGGGAATCTATATTGATAAAAATAATACAATTTATGTACCCAGTTACCAATATGGACGTATTCATATTTGGTTTGCTGATGGTCAGAATATAATAAAAAATATCGCTCGTAGCCCATCGTATGCATACGCGACTTTTGTTTCTTCAAATGGCGATATATATGTTAGTAGTCAATATTCATCTTCATATTATATTGACAAGTTTACAATCAATGGTAGTAGTAGTACAGCAATTGCGACATCCACTCGTTTATGTTATGGTTTGTTTGTTGATATCAATGATGTCTTATATTGTTCAATGCCAGCCTATCATCAGGTTGTTAAAAAACCAATAGATGGGACTTCAAATGTATGGACAACTGTTGCTGGAGTAGCCAATACGGCTAGTTCAAGTTCAACATATCTCAGAAGTCCCTATGGAATCTTCGTTGATACTAACTCGGATGTATATGTTGCAGATTGTGGAAATAATCGTATCCAACTGTTTTACCAATTTATATTAACTGGAGTAACAGTAGCAGGATCGACATCATCTATACCTACGTTTTCATTTAGCTGTCCAATTGCAGTTATGTTAGATGCAGATAAATATTTATTTGTTATTGATAATAATTACAATCGAATCGTTGGTTCAGGTCCAAATGGTTTTCGATGTTTAGTTGGATGTTACGGTAGTGGTAGTGTATCGAATACGTTGAATGAGCCACAAGGTATGGCATTTGATAGTGATGGCAATATCTATGTTGTCGATGGATATAATCATCGAATTCAAAAATTTCTTTTGTTCAATGATTCTTGTGGTGAGTATTTAAAAGATAATAATAACCGGTAAATAATATTTCTTTGTATAGTTTTATCATATAATCAGCCACAATTCTGTCCGAATTCAACATGGTATGCAGCTGCTAATACATATGTGACAAATAGTATTATTGGTTCATTACCTTACGGTATCTTTGTCGATAGTCTCGACACTGTGTATGCTGTTAGTCGAAGTAATAATCGAATTTATATGTGGAGCTCGAAAAGTACGACTAGTACTCCAACACGAACATTATCTGGTGGCTTGAGTCAACCTTATAGTATCTTCGTGACACTTGCAGGTGATATTTATGTCGATAATGGGGCTTCAAAAAAAATTGTTAGTAAATGGACAGAAAATTCGACGAACAGTACAATTGCAATGAATGTAACCGGAAGTTGTTATGGATTGTTTGTTGATATTAGTGATACAATTTATTGTTCTCTTGCTAGTTATCATAAAGTTCTTAAATCATTAACAAATAATTCTACCGTTCAAGTAGAAACAGCAGCTGGAAATGGTTCAGCCGGTGCATCAGCTGATCAATTGAATTCACCACGTGGAATATTTGTTACTCTAACTTTTGATTTATACATCGCAGATTGTGGTAATAATCGAATTCAATTATTTTCGGTTAGCCAAACAAATGGAATAACAATTTCAGTCAATACATCATTGAATTGTCCAACAAGTGTACTCTTAGATCGTAGTGGTTATATTTTCATTGTGGATAGTCAAAATCATCGAATATTAGGATCTGATATAAATGGTTTTCGTTGTATAGTCGGATGTTCAATGACACCGGGATCATTATCGACTCAATTACTATATCCACAGAGTATGTCATTTGATAGCTATGGAAATATTTATGTTACTGATCGAAATAATAATCGAATACAACGATTTTCATTAAATAAAAATCTTTGTTGTAAGTAATTTGCAATAGCTTTCTGTTTTTTTATTTCAAACGAACACGTATCTATAATTTAGTATCACCACTAGTTGTTCCAACAGCTACAGCAGGATCACCCCTAGCTGGTGACAGTAAGAACTTAAAACGGCATATTTATTAACTTTTTTTAATATTATTTCAATTGTAGAATGTTACTATCCAGCCATCATATTTACGCCTGGTGGATCATCGACATTAACATTACCTCTTTCATTTCGTCGTAGTCAAGATTTTAGCATACTTGCAACAGTTGAATTCAATTGTACAAAGTCCGTCACTGTCAAATATCAATGGGTAATTCGAAGTTGTACAACAGTCTGTGTAACTTCAGTTCAATTAGCTGCAACAGTATCAACAAAAATTAAAGAATTATATATTCCAGCGCGAGCACTTTCATACGGTACATTTCAATTTGAATTGCAGGTGAATATAAGTGGCGTATATCAAACAAGAGTATCAAACGTTCTCTATGTTCAAATAAATCCATCGGGTATAACAGCAAATCTTGTTCAATTAGGTACATCATTTATTACAGTTGGTTATGACAAAGATTTGGTATTGGATCCAGGATCATTTTCTGTTGATGCTGATTCGAATAATTTCAATAGTACAGTAAGTGTTTTATATTAAAATCGTGCTGTTGTCTAATTTCATTAATCTAGTTATGGAAATATAAATATTATTGTCGAATTTATGGCGTATCCATGTATCCTAATATCGGCGGTATTTTAATACCTATTGATAATCCTCTCAATGATCAATCAAATTCATCATGTTTATCGAATTGGTCTGGAGTTCAATATGGAAATATCTATCAATCATCAATAACTATACTTCGTCGAAATCTTCGATCGAATCGAACATATCAATTCATGGTTCAAATGGAAAGTCGTCGAAATACATCGAATCAAGCCACTGGTTACGTTCTTGTCCGAGTTGAAGATACTCGTCCACAATTAATTATCATTGGATGTGTCATATCGACAATGTGTTCGCCGAATCTCGAATATCAAATTGTGAATCCAACAACTCAAGTAGCTCTCTTTGCACTTTGCGTTGGCAATTGTACAGCAATTCGAAATATAACTTGGACGATTCATTTCGGTTCAATGAATGACTCATCGAATGATACCGAATGGACTTTGTTTACTCAAATGTCAACCTATAGAAATATTTGGTTTTTCGGAAGTAATACAAGTAATTTTACAGCAACCAATCAATTGTTTCCGTCGTATCCACAAATTAAATTCTGGCGTTTTCAAGTTACTTATTCATTTCCAAGCGAAACAAGTTCAAGTGCATTAAATTTTATCATCAATCAACCACCTGTAAACGGCTCATGTATGGTTACGCCATCGAATGGTACGACAAATACTCTCTTTGCTATTATCTGTGCGGATTGGATTGATGATGATGGTCTAAAGGATTATTCATTATATTTCTGGACGAATAATCCATCGAAACGAACGATCGTCGCTTATTCGTTGAATTCACAATTTGAAGTTCGTCTGCCAACTGGTGATGCGCGCACTTCCGAATTAAATCTCCTCGTTACAATTCGAGATCAATTAGATTGTGTAGCTGAATATCATCTGGCATCAGTCTATGTTCAAGCTGATTCCGCAAGTATACAAAATCTAATTACTACTTTTCAATCACCATCATCCACTGATAATATCATTCAAAATCCAATTGTTCAATTACTTTCAAGTGGAGATCAGAATACTGTTGGACAAGTGATCGGTGCTGTTTCTCAAGAATTTAATAAAATGAACGAAAAAAGTGTTGATGAAGCTGCTGCAAAAGGAATACCTTGTGCAAGTATATCAATATCATCCTTAGGTAGTCAACGTATTTCACAACAAACCGAATTTAATCAATCGGCATTGATTGAATTTAAGAAAGAATTAAATTCTCATGCCAATGTTCGAGAATATCTTCTAACATTTACAAACGAACTAGCCATTACAACATCGAATAGTATCAAACTACAATCAGCTACATTAGCACAACTAACTAAAGCAACCAATCAATTAAGTCGAGCAAGTTTAAACAATGCTCTAGATCGATGTTATCAATTGACGTTAGCACTCCATGCAATGAGTAGTAAAATTGCCTATGAAGATGCACAAATTGCTGCAACACAATTGATTCAATGTGGAACGAATATTCTAAGTGTAATAAGAACAATTTTCCTATAAATAAATATATCAGCGAATGAATGTATGCATGTTTTTTGTAGGCTGTCAATGGACCTTTACAAAAACGAACATCGACTCTCGATCTCGATGAAACACGAGCATCGGCTATACCCGATGATTATGAGACCGATTTAGAATCTGAATGGACGAAAATAAGTAAACTCGATGATAAAAATTCTTATTATCAAAAGCAAACAGCCAATCAAATACAAACTCGTATTAATCAAATGATTTCATTATTAACATCGACATTAAATATTCATATTAATATCGGACAAGATTTAGCCATGAATACATCCGAAGTTTTCATGTCGTTAGAAACAACATCTCTCGAATCATTGGCTAATAAACGATTCAATCCAATTGATCAAGCAGAAATTCGTTTGCCGACAAATTTTCAATTGAACATTACCAATGAAAATAGTTCGAGTGTTTCCATTCGATCGATGGTCGAACCATTGGCATCATTTGGTAATTCGAAAACATCGACATATACCAATCTTTCGACATCGATTTCACTTTCATTGATCGATGAAAATGGACATGAAATTCGTTTCGAAACAAGTCAATTGGAACCCATTGAAATCTTCATTCCACGTGATCCGAATTTAATCGTACCAGATATGATTCTACAAAATGTGACATCAAACAATTCGATAGCACATCAACAATTATTCAATTTACATTATATAAATCTTACCGATCAACATTCAGTTTCAATTCATTTAGAAATCGAATCATTGAATCGAAATCTTAGTTATTTATTAATCTATAAATTCGATCGAATACCGCAATTAACCGATAATTGGACATTATTTTGTTCGGAAAATCTTTCAAATGAGAATACGTTTACTTATTTTATTGATAATCAACAAACTAAACAACATCAATCATTTATATTCGGTTTACGAGAATTAACTCCGAATGAATCGATCAATTTCTGTTCGAATTCAACGATCAGTGTTCCAATAATCAATTCACGACACAATTTTACATCGAATTATAAACTTCGAACTTATACATCCGGTTGTTACTATCTCGATACCGATGGTCAATGGCAATCCGATGGTTTACGTGTTGGTTCTCAAACAAATCACAATCGAACACAATGTTTTTCAACTCATTTAACAACATTTGCCGGTGGTTTTAATGTTCTACCCGAGCCAGTCAATTGGCAATATGTATTTGCCAATGCTGATTTTATGAAAAATAAAACGATTTATTCAACAGTCATTTGTATATCAGCAATTTACTTGATTCTTCTTGTTTTCGCTCGACACAAGGATAAGAAAGATATTGAAAAATTAGGTGTTACACCTTTGCTTGACAATCACTCAGAAGATCGATATTATTATCAATTGATTGTGTTTACCGGTCGACGGAAGAATGCAGGAACAAAATCTCGTGTTCAATTTATTCTATCGGGCGATCATGACGAGACACATGTTCGAACGTTAGCCGATTCGAAACGAACGATTCTACAACGTGGTGGTATCGATGCGTTTGTCGTAGCTGTACCGAAATGTTTAGGTCCATTGAGTCATATTCGTATTTGGCATGATAATTCTGGTTCAGGAGAAGCATCATCTTGGTTTTTGAAGTATATTCTCGTTCGAGATTTGCAAACAATGGAAAAATTTCATTTTATTGCTCAACGTTGGTTTGCTGTTGAACATGACGACGGTAAAATCGAACGAACTCTACCCGTAGCAAGTCATTTGGAGAAGAGTGAATTTTCGTATTTATTATCGAAACAAGCCTATCACAATGTGTCCGATGGGCATCTCTGGTTTTCGATATTCTCTCGTCCGGCATCGCCGAGATTTACACGTGTTCAACGATGTACTTGCTGTTTTGTTCTATTATTCGTGTCCATGTTTTTGAATATCATGTATTATGATTTGAAAAGTTCAACAAGTACATCGGGTCTAACAATCGGACCGCTTTTTATCGGCATTGAACAAGTAAAAATATCGATGTTCTGTTTATTTTTTGTGAGAATAAATGTTCATTTATAGATTGTAATCGGTATTATTGTCGAACTGTGTGCATTGATTCCGAGTTTATTATTAGTTCAAATCTTTCGTCGTCTTCGATCTCGCCGTCCATCGATTTCTGCTCTTCATCAAACTGTTTCACAATTAAAACCAAATACAACAATTAAAAGTCAATCATCAAACAAATCATTCACTTTTCCTTGGTGGTTTATTTTCATTGCCTATGGTTTAAGTATCATCTTAGTCGGTGTTTCGATTCTATTTATTATCGCTCGTGGAATCGAATTCGGTGATACAAAAACTCAACAATGGTTAATTTCTATAGTCACAAGTTTCTGTTCGTCAGTTCTTCTTACTCAACCATTGAAAATCTTAGCACTATCGATTGTATTTATTTGTCTTTGTCGAAAATCCGATGATGATCAAACAGCAAATGAATATCTCGATGAAAATCAATTGGATTTAGACGACAATGAAGAATATCTTCATTCGAAAATCGAACCGATTTTTATCTCTCGATCAAAAATTCCAACAACTCGTTTAGATGAAACTGAACTCGAACTTGCTCGTCAAGATCGACTCAAAGAGATTCGCATGTGGTCCGTCATTCGTGAAACATTGACTTATCTCATTTTTCTCAGTCTAATCTTCGCTATTACTTATTCACATCGAACAACAGACACATTTCAACAAGTCAATCATCTGAGAAAGTATTTTCGTTCGAAATCAATTGTCTATTCAATCAATGACTATTGGACTTGGTTAGAAACGAATTTTGTTGATAAGATCCGTGCTCAACAATGGTATAATAATGATATACCACTAAATTTAAATGGATATATTAATGATAAAACCAATCGATTGATTGGCTGGGGTCTCATGAGACAATTGCGTATTCAATCCGATCTATGTCCGTATGATAAATTGAGTTTAACATGTTCATTTGAGTATGATAAATCAAATGAAGAAACTAACTCATTCGAAATCGGTTGGCTTAATCGAACGATAACAAAAGGCAATACGAGTATTGAAAAAGCATTTGAATATCAATCGAGTCAACAATTGGATAGTTATGTTTATCAAGGTGAACATGGCAAATATTCGGGAGGTGGTTATGTCTATGAATTTCGTGGTCGTCTATCGGAAATCAAAAATAATCTATCTGAACTTCATCGATTCGGTTGGATCGATACAAAAACTCGAGCAATTCTAATTCAATTGAATTTATACAATCCCAATGCACAACTATTTACATCAGTTAGTATTCTAACGGAATTTCTATCAACGGGCGGAACAGCAACACGAACTCGTTTTGAACCAATGAATTTCTATTTAACATTGAACTCATGGACACAATTAATTTGTTTGATCGTTTATTTATGTTTTATTATTTATCTTATGTTCGGACAAATGAAACTCATTCATCAATTGAAATTCAACTATCTTCGTCAATTTTGGTCATTAATCGAACTTGGAATTATTATTTGTTCGTGGATGGCTATTGGAATTTATATACTTCGATATCGAGAATATTATCGTATTGGTCAATTATTCAATCAAAGTAAAGGTTATGCATATATTAATCTGCAATATTCAACTTATTTAAATGATTATTTAACATTTATTTATGCGTTTTGTTGTTTTTTTGGTACGCTTAAATTAGTTCGTCTATGTCGTTTTAGTCCACGTTTATATTTATTTATTCAAACACTTGAAAGTGCGACACAAAAATTAATTGCATTTGCTTTTATGTTTACAATTGTATTCATTGGATTTATTTGTTTATTTTATTTTCTTTTTCAATCAACATTATTCTCTTGTTCGACCATTTTACAAACAATTCGAATGTTATTCGAAATGACATTAATGAAATTCGATGTCTATGAATTGATCAATGTGTCACCAGTTTTAGGTCCACTAGCATTTAGTTTCTTTATTTTTATTGTTGTTTTCGTTTGCATGAGTATGTTCTTATCGATAATCAACGATAGTTTTCAACGAGCAAAAGAAAATGCTAAACAAGATCAGGAACATATTTATTCATTTATGATCGAACGATTTCTTCGATGGATCGATTGGAAAAAACAGCGAACAGAAGATGAAACTCATGAAGAATACGATGTTCGAATGCGTGATCAATATTTTCATCCGATCGAAGGTTTTCCTGAGAAAGTCGATCAATTATTTGAAGTATTAAATCAAGTATGACCATTGAATTTTTAGTTTATCTTTTCAGTAGTTGTTTTTTTTTGCAGATTTATGTATCACAAGTCGATCGACAAACAAAAAGAGAATAGATACTATAGTTTTTAAATCATACATGTTTCTTCTGTGTTTGTATCGCAACCAGTTTGTTCAGATTCAGTAGTTTGTTGTGCTTCTTTAGTTAGATATTTCAAATAATATAACATATTCGATTGCTAAACAAAAGAAAAACAAGTTCACACATTAATATTAATATAGATAGCATACTTGATTTGTTTTATCATCCATTGATTTTGATGATCGATATACGTCCTGTCCGAGTGCTTCTTCAATATCTTCGATTTGTTTCGTTATGTTTTGATTGACATTGATACTGAATTTAGTTCGACTTATGTGTTGACGTTTTTTTTCATGGAATATTTTCTTGAACAATCGATGAATATGCGAGAGGAAAATGAATGGTGCTGGAAGAAACGGTCGTTTTAAATGATATCGAACTAATGCATACTGTTGAAATTTCCATATGCAATCTGTATCGACTGTAAGACGATCAAATATGTTGCTTAAAAAAAGCAAAAAATCGAATAGAAAACAAATTTACGTAACTATCGATTTCTACCTAAACATTGCAATGAGAAGATTGATTAACAGAACACTTCCAATGGTTATAAATCCGATCAATAAGAAAAATACAACATATCCACTCAATTGATAATTTTCTTCAGAGAGAAAACAAATATTCAGTTCTACATTAATAAGTATATAAAACTACCTTCGATTTTATCAATTGCATAGAGTTCACCAAAGATTTGCCAATAGGAAAGATTAATAATATCTCTTAGTATATGCCAAGAAAATGTTTGATTATTATGAATTAAACTATAGGCTGGTATTCCAAAGGCCAATACAAAAACTGTTAAAATCAACATAAAATATTTCAAATCATGAATCATTTCTCCGATCATGACGAGTTTTGGACCGAGTCGTTTAAATACTGAGACGAGATCCAATGTTCGAATAAACCAAATTGACAAATCAATGGCTAGCAGATTTCGAGCAAAACAAAAACATGCTTGACATCGATAAAATCGAAGAATACAAGCGAGAATAAATAGACTAATCGCAAGTGCATCGATTTTATTCCAGAATATTGAGAAATGTTGATAAATTTTACGAGCTATTCCACGACATTGTTTCGATTGAATCTATATAAACAAATACAGTCTATAGATATATATAAATTCTCAGATTTACTTGTCGAATTTCTTCACAGAGCAGAGTAAAAACCCACATAATTAATACAAGTTCGATCATTGATGGTGTATCAAGAATTTTTGTCGTTTTTTTATCATCGTTTTGTGTTTTATTATTCACCACACTGCATTGATCTGATTGAAATTCATAGAATGGATAATAATCACATAGAATCATATATGAAAATAACATTAAGAAAATCATATGAGAATACTAAAAAACACAAAGCCATTCTCGAAATTGTTTTCTTTGCTGTTCAAAGAAGGAGCTTACTAGATTGTAAAGATATTTAACACAAGGTGCTGATATGAACAATAGGAGATTATTGAAATAAGTTCGTAGAGTCATTTTTGTTTTTAATTTCTGATCTACTCGGTGATTTTCACTAATAAATCCTGAGTGATACGATAGAAAAGGACTTGAACAAAGTATGAAACTCGAAAATACTATTCGAAATTGTCCTGTATCAGAACTAATATATCCATGCCTACATTCAAAAAAACAACAAGACGTGCAAAGCATATCTAATGAACATCCTCAATGTTTACCAAATATCATTGAGTACGTCTTGTACAGCTGTTTGAGCAATAAAAGCTCGTGATTCAGCCATGACAGCTAATTTGAACCAAGTTACACAATGAAATTCTGGTATTCTTCGTATAATAGCTAATTTACATGTAAATTCATCAATTTGATAGAATCTATCGAGTATATCAACAACTAATTGTTCGAATTGATTGATCCAACGAGTATATTTTGAATTCTTGCTTTTCTTCAATTTATTTTGAAAGATTAATATGGCAATAAAAGCCGTACCTTATTCAAAAAGAAATATATCAATGTTGGAGAAGATTCTAGAAGTTTTCTTACAGATTTTATTTCGTTGTCGAGCCCAAAACAGAAGACCTGACTCGAATCGATCGGTTAGAATCGACCAATAGAATAGTTCTTGATTAACATTGATCGATGATGTTCGATGATGATCAATTTGAAAAAAATCACCCACATACGGCTCGAGAATATTTCGATGAATACATTCTAAGTTGGTCAACTTATTTGACATTGAATTGAATTCATTTTGATATAAATCAATATATTTTTGATGATCAGCAAAGAAATCTTCGATTGAAAAATCATGATCAAGACATAATTCAATAAAATCAACTTGATTCTCTCGAAGACTTCTTTCAAATAAATTATTCAGATTAATTTTCTAGAACAAAAATATTCGAAACACGTGAATCATTTTCTTTTGTACGTACTTTCCAATCGGTATCATTTTTCATAATGAACGTTTTCATGATTTCGACTTGTTTCCATTCGTAAGCAATATTTAATTGTTCGATTGTTTGTGTTGGATTTCTATTCGAAAGAATTCGAAAGCAAGCTTGCAACAGAAAATATCGAAGATCATGATGAATTTGATAATCAAGAAAATTTAAATATTCATTTCGTTTCTCAACACATTCATAGATTAATTCGAAATAATCCGTGCCGTCAACTGGTGCATTCGTACACGACGTTTCATCTAATTCTGAATCGGTAATTTCGAGAAGTTCACGTATTTGATTTTTCATTGTTTCATTGATTAATCCTTTTAGTTTGTATTTATTGTACAAACGATAACATTTAGCAAATAAATCACAACAGCCACCTGTACCTTCGATAAAAACAACGGGAAAACGATCGAGCATAACACTTCGATGAGCTAGAGAAAGACTATCTATAAGTCGAATGTTAATTGTTGACAAATTAAATCAACCTTTTTTGATTGCATCTGAACAACCTTCGATAATGACAACAACAACAGGAATATCTGTTGAATAGAATGATGAATTCGATTGGCCTCGAATTGAATTTTCGAATTTTGCACGATATTTCAAAGCACATTGATGATTATGTTTCGTTCCATCATTGACAAGAATAAAATGTGTATGATTTGGTTCGAGAAGAATTTCATCTTTATGTTCGCTTTTTGTTTTCAAATATTCAATATTTAATTGACAATTATTGAATTGTTCGTTGCCACAAATACAACCGCATGAAACGACACCCTATAATATAAAATTTTCGAATAAAAAAGATATTTAAAATTTCTGAAATTTAATTATTTACAATGAGAGATATCGGTCGAGATGGATCGGGATTGGTTTGAATGATTTCACCGAAAAATTTTGCAACTCGTGAATTTAATCCCGCAGAAATCAATCATAGATCTTCAAATGACGAGTCAATATAATCTCAAAATTGAGCATTTTCAATTAACCTGTTGTTTTAGCTATTTGTAGAAGATTATCACGAAATAATTGAAATAATTTCGATCTTATATGACCTTCTTTCGCACTGCCTACAAGCGATAGAGCAATTGCAGATTGCTAAAACACAATTGAATTCAATTTTCATATAACTTGTAACGATTTACATTACTTTCGATTGTTTTTGTCCAATAAATATTTCTTTTACGTGTTCAGGACTAAAGTCTGGCGTGATTTGAATAAACTTCGCTCGATTATCATTATTTCGAGAAACTAAAATTGTTAAAAATTACTTTATTACAATTTCTCGCTGCACTATACTAACAAACAATAGTTCGTATTGACGTCATATTGCGCGTTTGTTGAATGACTAAATATCGTCATCAATGTCGTTTATATATAACACTTTCTTTGAATAAAAACTACGAATGAAATGATGCGTAACCAATTGACAAAAAAAATAGATACGGTTTTACTCGTTACACCAACTACCTTTATCTCCTTATATAATTTTCTATTCACAGATGGTAATCTGTTTAAATCAGGAATAGTGTTGATAAACTAAATAGAAAATAAAGAATAACACCTGACATTTCATTTAGCGACACTCAAATGATTAGAATAACGTTTTTTCTCTGTTTTATCCTCGTTTTATTGAAAATTAATGGTGAATTTCAAATCAATATGCATCTTACTGATTGGAAAAATGATAAAGATTTACGATACGATTGTTTATATGCTGTAACAGCATTTAATCGGGCAGATATTGTCGATATAATAACTTCTTATTGCATGACTGAATGGCCATCGAAATGGCAAATAAAAGAAAATGATATTGATAATAGATTTAATTTTGAAGATTTGTCAAAACAAGGAATTACTACTGAACAATTGTATCATTGGTCTGCACCAATCGACACTATTGAAAATTATCAATTATATCTTGATAAAAAATTAAATGATTCTGAAAATATTTCAATGGAATTTTATAATTGTACATTTCCATATTTTGGTTCAAAATGTCAATATATTTTAAACAATGATAAAAATTCTCGTTACTCGTCATTCAATGAATTTGTTCATTCATATTATTATCACAATCGTTATGTTCCGAGTACATTTACATGTTATACTCATTTACAATGCAATCGTGGTCCATCTCCATCATGTCTTGATTGGACAGAAATATGTGATGGAAAGAATGACTGTCTTGATGGTGAACAGGATGAAGAAAATTGTGGATTATTAGAAATAACAAGAGATGTATCCAATGAATTCGATTCAGGTTTTCATTATCAAGAAAACTATGGCCGACATGGTCCAACAGTTGAGCCGACTATTTTATCTGAAGATATAACTTGTCAATATATGTCAACTTTAACGAGTTCATGCGTCGACGAACGTAATAAACTTTTACTAAAAGCAATGTTTTCAATTCAACCAAATTCATTATCGAATGAATGTTGGACAGCATTGAAATATATGATCAATGCTCCAATTGCGAATAATGTTTTACAATCCGTATTCTGTACTGAACGAATAGCTGTCGATGTAATCCAACAGACATGTCCTGATATGATTCATACAACAGCAGTTCCAATTCTGTTCGGACATGTCTATCTTATTTATCGAAAATCGAATTTCAATTACGATTGGTATGAAAGATATTTTTCACTGTATGTTTCTTATGATCATCGAAAACTTCAAATACCCGATGATGGATATATTATTTCGGTTTTTGATAATCTTACGTATCGTTCTTATGCCTATTCGATATTTTCATACGATAAAGTATTCATTGGAAAACTCGACACATATATTCCGCCATTACGAAGATGGTTAAGTATGTCGACATATTTTATTTCGAATAGTTCAATCTATTGCAATCAATCGTATCATATGTATCAATGCACAAGCTCATCGAAATGCATTTCACAAACGCGTTTTCTCGATGGAATTCGTGATTGTTATTCAAATGATGATGAAAATAAACATTTTTTTAATGGATATTGTTCGTCAAAATGGAACTACCCGATCTTTCAATGTAGGCACACGAATGCATGTATTGCCTTTCGATTTCTCCATGATACACAATGCGATTGTCCAGTCGATCAATATGGAAATTGTGCAGATGAATTCGTTGATAACAGTCACATGAAATACGAAATTTTATTTCGACGAATATGTGATAACTTTACTGGCCTATATCCAATCATGATCGATGGTCAAAGTCATACGGATGAAACCGATTGTGAACAGTGGCCTTGCAATAATATTTATACACGTTGTGATGGTATATGGAATTGTGATGATGGTATCGATGAAATCGATTGTCATTCATCGTCGATAATTCCATGTCCATCGAATAATCATTTATGTTTATCAAGTAAAACATTAGAATACATATGTTTGCCATTAGACAAAGTTAATGATAATCAAATTGATTGTATTGGTGGTGCTGATGAATCAAGATTATGTCCAGCGAATACATATGGCAATATGCTTAAAAGATTTCACTGTCAAAATAATAACTCGACAGTTTGTCTTGAAGGTACGCGTCTGTGTGATAATATCGTAGATTGTACAAATGAAGAAGATGAACGAAATTGCACATATGAAGACAAGAATAATTATGACAATTATTTTGGTATATGTCGTGGAACTTATGAAACATATAGATCCAACATTTCAAAAGTATTTTGTCCAATGTATTATCAGAATGACAGAATGTTATCAAGATTATATTTTAAAGATTTTCGTACTTCTGATGGATTGCTCGTAGAAAATACAAATACAAATACAAATAATGAACAAAATTCAGATATTAAATACGAACAACAACGCTGTCATCGAGGTCTTGATATACAAATTTCATTAGATAAAACTAGACATCGAACAACAAATGCATGTCTTTGTCCACCTAGCTTCTACGGTGATACGTGTCAATATCAAAATCAACGTGTTGTTATCATATTGGAGATTTTTGCAATGCCCGATTCTTTACAAACATCATTCATCATTAGTCTTTCATTAATTGATGATAGTAACGAACGAACTATCCATTCAAATGAACAAATTATCTTCTTTGCTCAAAAATCTTGCTTTAGTAAATTTTATATTTATCTATTGTACTCAAGTCGACCGAAAAATTCAACAAAACAATATTCAATACATATCGATATCTACGATCGAAAAACATTAACCTATCGAGGAAGTATTCTCAAGTCAATTTTATTTTCATTTCTACCCGTTTATCGTCTAAGTTTTCAATTACATATTCCATCTATTCGTTCTATTGATCGTAGTTCTTGTTCAGATTCTCAATGTATTCATGGTCAATGTCGACGATATTTTAATACGACACATAATGCAACATTTTGTCAATGTCATCAAGGATGGTCTGGTCGATATTGTACAATTCAACATGCATGTACATGTTCATTCGATTCATTATGTATCGGTCAATTGGCCAATAATCGATCAATATGTATATGTCCGTTGAATAGAATGGGTCCTCGATGTTTACTTGAAGATTTTATTTGTCAAAATAAATACGAACAGAAATGTCTCAATGGTGGTGAATGTATAAGATTGAATGATCATGACAAACAATTTACTTGTCGTTGTCCTAAAACATACATGGGAAATCGATGTGAACGAAATCAAACAAAAATTATCCTTTCATTCAGTAAAGACATTATTGTACCACCAGCTATACGAATACATTTCATTTTTGAGGCAGATTTTATAGTAAATTCTCCCAAAACAATATATAAAACGATTTCATCCGCATATGATTCAACAATGATTTACTATTCATCGACGTTTACTATTGTATTTTTTGAATGGTCGAAAAACTATTATCTACCTTTATTTTACAATCAATTTCAACAATCAGTAGTCATTCAAAAACAAATTCATGCAAGCGATCGTTGTGCACATATAAATGAATTATTTAATCAAACTATTCTCAGTTATCCTCGTATCCGTCGTATTAAATATTACCATGTACCATGTCGAACTGTAAATCTATTATGTTTCTATGATGAAAACTATTTTTGTTTATGTCTTGAATATGCTGGACAACGTCTCGTTCATTGTATTGAATTTAATCATAATGTAAGATATGATTGTAAAGGTAAGAATGTTTGTGAAAATGGTGGTGAATGTTATCAAGATGAAGAATATTGTCCAACAACATCATTATGTGTATGTCAAACTTGTTTCTATGGAACACAATGTCAATTAAATACAAATGAATATAGTCTTTCGCTTGATACTATTCTTGGCTATCATATTCGACCATTGATTGATATTTCTCAACAGAATTCTGCCGTTCTTATCAGTATAGTTTTATCTGTAATTATTAGTCTTATTGGAATCATTAATAGTATTTTAACATTTCTAACATTTAAACAAAAGCAAGCACGTGATCTTGGTTGTGGTATTTATCTATATTGCACGTCATTCAATTCTTTATTTATTATAATTCTATTGATGTTAAAAATTTGGATTTTAGTTCTTTCACATATTGGATCGATACAAAATCGTTTGTTTCTAATGATTCAATGTTATTCTCTCGATTATCTTCTTCGAGTTTGTTTAACACTCGATCATTGGTTAACAGCATGTGTGGCCATTGAACGAGCATATATAATTCTTCAACGAACTCATTTTGATCGAAATAAAACAAAAAATATAGCGAAAAAAGTTATTATTGCTCTTCTATTGCTTATTCTTAGTACTAATATTCAAGATCCATTAAATCGACGTTTATTTGACGAAGAAAATGATGAAGAAAAACGAATTTGGTGTACTGTTAGTTACATACCAATCGTTTATATTCTCGATTCAATTATAACAACAGTTTATATTATTTGTCCATTTATTATCAATTTTATTTCCACTGTTACTATTATTATTGCCAGTGCCCGACAACGAAAATTAATACAAAAACAAAAAAAATATCAAACGATTCTATTTGAACAATTTCGACAGCATAAAAATCTTCTCATTGCTCCGATCGTTTTAATTCTTCTAGATATACCACGTTTAATTATTACATTCGTGCCAGGTTGTCTCAAATCGAGCAGCGATTCATGGTTATTTCTCATCGGATACTTTCTATCATTTATTCCATCGTTACTTACTTTTATTTTATTTGTTTTACCATCAACAAGTTATTCTCAATTATTCAATCAAGCCATTCGTCGTTATGTATGCATACGAAACTGAATGAAACTGAATAGGTTTTGTTTGTCTGTTTTAAAATAGTACACGTTTAATTTAATGTGTCATGTGTTTTTGCGTTTTAATAAAACAATTTTTCAAGAAGTGTAAGCATCGCGTCGTGTCTATGTACTGATCAAATACATACAGAGCAAATCATTTTTTTCCGTTAGAAAATTGGATTATACATCATCTAGGGAGAATATTTTTTTTTTACGAGAAAGATGAATAGAATTCATTCGAAAAAAATAAAAAAGGCAGAATGTTAGAAGTATTGGCATCACATATTCCTGACTTAGAACTCCCAGATCTTCAAGGGGTATTATTATTATTTTATATTTAGATAATCACAGCTAAATTATATGTATGCTTTTAGCCTCCTCGAAATTCATTAAATGCAGCAAGATCAAAGGTTGGACAAACTGCATCGTCTACGAATGGTGCAAGTCAACAAGCGGCTAATTCAGTAGCTATGAATAATATCAACGTGAATTTACAATCAGTTTCCACAGTTGCAAGCACATCGTATGTATAAATCTAATTTTAAAAAAAACAGAAAAATATACGTTTATTCTTAGAACAAGTATATTGGCGAAAGCACCATTATGGACTAAAGTTGCAATCGTCACGACTGTATTTTTGGTTGCAGCAGCAGCGATTATTACTTCAACAGTTCTTCTCACTATAGATAGTAAGTATACATGTGACTTTCATATTTGACAACAGTTATACAAATATTGAAATGATTTCTATTTAAGAAACAACTACAACAACGACTACAACTACGACTAGTGTAACAACAACAACAACTTCGACAACAACTACAACGACATCGACAACAACGACATCAACAACGACAACAACATCAACATCGACTACATCGACATCGACAACAACATCGTCAACAACGACAACATCAACAACAACAACGACTTCTACAACAACTACAACATCGACTACAACAACTTCGACAACAACTACAACAACTTCAACAACAACAACATCAAGTACAACGACAACAACATCATCAACAACGACAACATCATCAACAACAACGACATCAACAACGACTACAACGACATCAACGACTACAACATCAACAACGACAACAACAAGTACAACAACAACATCAACAACTACAACATCAACAACGACAACAACAAGTACAACAACAACATCAACAACTACTACATCAACTACTACTACAACTTCAACAACGACAACATCATCAACAACAACGACATCGACAACGACTACATCGACATCGACTACATCGACATCGACTACAACAACAACGTCAACTACAACAACATCGACAACATCGACAACTTCAAGTACAACGACATCAACATCGACAACAACTACATCAACTACTACTACAACAAGTACTACGACAACATCGACTACATCAACAACTTCAACAACAACAACATCGAGTAAATACAATATGTACACATAATTCATATTTCTGTTTTTTTCTCTCTCATCATTGTAGCTATTGGATGCATAGCGTCGAGTACAACAACTCGTGCTCCAGGTGGCCAAGGTGGTGCAAATGTTCTCTACACTTTCGATAATACACCAAATGATTATTATAATGTTTACAACGCTGTTCCAGTCAACAGTCCAGTCTATGTTTCACCTGGTTACAATGGTCGTAATCATGCTATTCAAATTCTTTCAAATCGTTCACAATGTTTAAGAATTGCAAATTTCATGAATTTCTATCGGAAAAGTTTAACTGTTGAAGCATGGATTTATCCATTTACATTGTTTGTCGGTGCGCCCTATGTTGATATGATTATTTATGCTCAAACAAATTCTTCGACATACAATCAATATATGTGGATGATGTTACGAAACGGAAGTAACTATGGTGCTTTTTGGGGCAATGACGCTTGGGGACGGACTCTTTTCAAGCCCAATCGTTGGCAACATATGGCTTTTACATATAACTATTCAACTATGACACAAACAGTTTATATTGATGGAGTAGCTGGTAATTGATTTCATATAAGAAATTCTTTTTTTATATGTTTTGTTTATTTGTTAGATGCAGTACATGTCAATGCACCTCCTTGTGAAGTAACAGCTGGTATACAAACCATTGGTGCATATTCACAGTGTAATGGCGGATTATTCAATGGTTATATTGATCAATTAAGCATTTTATTCAATCGAGCTAAATCAGCTTCTGAAATTCTCGATGATGCAACTTTAGTCGCATATTATTCAATGGATTGCACAAGTTTTCCCGCATGGGATAGTGGTCCTAATCTTATTCATGGTACTGCAGTTGGATTAACGATGGGCGATGGTGGACGTATAGGTCAATCTTATCTATTCACGTCTAATTCAAGTTATTTTCAAGCATCAGGATTTATTCTTTTGGGACAATCATGGAGTCCATTTTCACTTGCTACATGGATACGACCGACAGGATCCGTTACAAATGGTGGTTCAATAGCACATATTTCACAATATACAGACGGTACTGGTTGGTGTCTACCATTTCTTGGTTTAAGTTCATCAGGACAAATTGTTGCAAATCTATGGAATGGTAGCGCTCCAGTTTCAGTTATTGGACCTGTTTTAACAGTTGGTCAATGGGTTCATGTTGTTCAAACTTATAGCACAACAAATGGCATGCGTTTATACGTTAATGGAGTACTTTCTGGGCAAAGTACTATTTTTGCTTACGGAGCAAGTGGCGTGCCAATGAGTGTCACTCTTGGTCAGGCGTTAAATGGACTTAATAATTGTGCTACTGGTTCGATTCGAGCAGGTTATTATCGCGGAGAAATCGATGAATTTTATATCTACAGTCGAGAATTATCGCAAGCAAGCGTCACAGCTTTGGCTAGTCCTTAGTTTGACTTTAATTAACACGTGTTTTGTTTATCTTTTTCTACCTCTTATCTATGAATATAATAAACTGAAATGTGTGGCTTCACATTAGATAGAAACAGAAAAATGTTGTTTTTTATAACACTTCTTTCATTAATTGTTGCAAGTGCACGAACCCTGCCCAATGGACAAACGAATTCAACAACGACATTTAGCACTGATAAGTTACCAACAGTCGGTCCGTTGCTAGATTATCGAATTCTACCGTACGTTGGTAATGGCCATCTAGCTACAGTTGTCTACAGTGATGTTGTTTATATGGGCGGACTTTATAATGGTGACAATGGTTAGTAGATTATTCTTCTCATTTTCTTGTTTAATTATATTTGAAAAAGGTACGAGTCATCGTGCACGTATACCAAGTCCATTGAATTGGGAATTTCAAATTCTTAAGACATCATCATTATATACTTTGAATGTTTCGGCAGGTAAAATAGTTTTTTTTTGCTCTAAATAAAGATTTTAATTTATTTGCATTGTTTTATAGGTATATTTATTGAAACATTGGAGAATCTAGATGTTTATATTGAACGACGTATTTTTGCTTCACAAGAATATACCGAACTTTTACTGAGTCATGTTGTTCTAACACGAAAAGGATCTCTAGGCAAGAAAATTCATGTAGAAACTAAAGTCAATGAACAAGTCACAAGTGAAGATATTAATTTTACAGTCGAAACTCGAAATCCTCAATATGTGTAAAGAATATTTTATTCTCAGTTTCATGTTTTTTTTCTATTCCCTTTGAAGGCTTTTATATGGCAAAACCAAAGAAATTGAAAATAATCAATTTCAAAAAGATTTTCTACCTGTCTATGTTTATTATACACCATTACCTTCAGACGGATTAACTCTTGATTCGAATGAAACAACTCGAACATATCTTTTCATTACTTCTATTGATTACAATCAAACATTAGCTCAACAAAGTTTTAATTATGCGACAACACAACAACCAGATGCACTTCTATCTGCTCACATATCTCAATGGAACAATCTTTGGTCAAGTGGACGTGTTGACATCGAAGGAGACGATGAATTACAACGACAAGTTAATTCAGCTTTTTATTATATTCTAAGTTCACTTCCACCTCTATCAACGAAAAGTGAACACAAGCAATTCTATGGCCTAAGTCCTGGCAGTCTCTCATGGGGTAGTCATGAAAGTTATGCAGGTCATTCATTTTGGGATACAGAAACATGGATGTATCCATCAATACTTATTCTATATCCAGAGTAAAGAGAAGAAAATAACTGTTTCGCAATTATATTAAATATGCATTCTTCATTTAATTATAGATTGGCAAAAGAAATCCTATCCTATCGAATTGCTGTACGTGATGCAGCTGCTTACAATGCTCGTCTTTTTGGTTACGAAGGATGGAGGTATATCGAATTCTTCTACAGCAGAAAAACAGAACTCCATTTTCTTCGAATTTAGATATCCATGGGAAAGTGCACGAACTGGCATTGATGTGACACCCTATTGTTGTCCATCAGGTCGTTTGTATGAATTACATATAACTGGTGATATTGCGTTTGCAGCTCGACAATACTTTGCAGCTACTGGCGATAAAGATTGGTTATTAAATGGTTTCGGTGGAGATCTAATTTATCAAACAGCACAATTTTGGAGTTCGAGAGCTGTTTATAGTGATACGAAAAAACAATATGAAATATTAAATGTTCTACCACCCGATGAAGATGCACAACCCTACAAGAATAATTCAGTTTTTACCAATGCTATTGCTGCACTTTCAATTCAAGCAGCGAATTCTATTAGTCAAATAACAAACAAAACTGTACCAGCACAATGGTTAGAAATTGCATCGAATTTATATTTTCCTTTTGATAATGCAACGCAAACATATCTTGAATATGAAGGTTTTGATTTAAGTAAGTAAGCAATTCAATTGTCCAACAAATCCCATAATTATTTTGTTAGATAAAACTATTATTAAACAAGCTGATGTTGTTCTTCTCGGATATCCGTTAATGTGGTCAATGAGTGATGATATCAGACGAAATAATCTGTTGACTTACGAACGTTTAACACGTGCCGATGGACCGGCTATGACTTGGTCGATGCATTCGATTGGTTTTCTTGATTTAAATGATTATGAGAAAGCCGATTCCAATTTTCAACGTTCGTATGCAAGCTATGTTCGAGCTCCATTTAATGTTTGGACAGAAACGCAATCGGGTATTGGTGCAGTCAATTTTCTTACTGGTATTGGAGGTTTTCTACAAGCTGTTGTATTCGGTTATGGTGGTCTTCGTTTGAAAATCGATCAAATTGAAATCAAACCTACTGGTCATCTACCTAATCAAGCAACAAAATTCGTTCTCTATGGCATTAAATATCAAGGAGATATACTCGATTTGACCATCAATGCTAATAGTACTTATGAGATTTTTGTTCGAGAACAAAATCCTAATAGTACAGTTCCACTTGCCTATCAACATGGTCAAGATCGTGGCATACTCAAACTCAATGATCGTCTTTCATATCCTATAAACACTCTTCTTATTATTCGTCCATCACCATAATCGATTTTTTTGAAAATTTAAAATAAAAGAACAAATCCGTTCAAAAGTTTATAGTTAATCATCAGGATAACGTGTGCCATTGATTGTCCATGATAATGGCGTCAATTTTTTGACAATCGATTGTATACGTCGAAGATGATCGATTTCTAAGACTTGTGAAATATTTTTGATGTTATTTTGAATAGCATATACTCCAACAACACCTGCCGCTTGTCCAGTTGAAAATTCAACAGGATGTAAACGAACGGCAGCATTGACGAGAAATGTTTGTGCCATTGTTTTACCAACTGGTATTAAATTATCAATATCACGATTTGTCATTGCACGTAAAGGAACATAATAGGGAAGAACGGGATAGTAGGTTTTTTCGATATACGATGGATATGAACAAGAATTCATATAATGAATATCAACTGAATAAGCACCAAGACTTATACGATCATCAAAAATATGTCCATGTAAATCATACATCGATCCACTGATAGTTGTAATGTTCATTAGGAAATTATTGTGACCGATCGATCGACGAGATTCTCTCATGTAGGGTAGTTTTGATAGATAATGGCATGTGCCTGTCAAAGATGGTGATCGAATTAGTACAGTTCGATTTGCATATTGTAGAGGTGCATTCTTTCGATACCAATAATAATAACCATAAGCTTGTCGTTCAGCATTTAGAATTGTATCGAAATTGACACCACCTTGCCATTGATCTGTATCGATTTGATGTTGTGTTTCTGTTGGATTCAAAAAGAAAAATTTACCACCATAATCGTTGCCTTGATCCCAATTTTGTATTGTTATATCATTGACTTGAATCATGAGTGGGTTTTTTGCAGATGTATTCACTCGTCGATCTGTCCACAAATATTCCCATGATCTTCTATTAATTGAATATTCTCCACCACCTTCTGGTTTCGGCAAAGGATTAGGTGGTTCATCGACAGGTATATCGAGTAGTTGCATAAGAAAACCAAATGTAATCTTCTGTCCACATGTAGCATTTCCAATGCCTGATGTATCACCATCGAATTGTTCCATTAAACCTTGTAAATAACTTGCATTCGATAAGGCTAATATCTCGCCCCATGATGTACCTTCAATGACAAATGATACATTCGTAAATATCAATTGTTGTTTAGTAAACCATATACTATCGTTCGATGAATACCAGTCAGGTAATTCTTCAGATAGAAATCTGCAACGTTGCTGTTCGGGTCGTGCTGTTCGTTGTATAGCATCGATTTGTGTAATTCGACGACCACTAGCATCTTTCTTGACACGTTTAACAACTGTATTGTAAAATATACGTGTGTTATTGAGTAGTGGTAAAACAGCTTTTTCATGAAATAAATGTGGAAATGTGCATACAATTGATTCGTCACATTTGCCCGTGTCTCCGAGAACATTGAGCATTTGAGTGAATAGAGGACTTCGATTGATTGGATCTCGATCGATTTCTTTGACATTTAAAGTAGAATTAGTCGCATTATCGTGCAATATTTCAAGTGCAAAATCAGGAATACTTAGTAATTCAGCTGTTAACTGTCCACCAGCCCAATCAGTTGGCTCGAGTAGACATACACCACGTGTTGTATTCAATAGTTTAATAGCAGATAGAAATGCTCCGAGAGCAGCTGTTGAACCACCAGCAATCAATAATTGACAATCATCAATTATTATTGTTTGACTTGCTGAATGAATCGAACTTATTACGAAGAATAGTAGTAATATCGAAATCATTTTCTCAACTTTTATTTTCTTTCTCTCGTCTTATCAAATGTGCACCTTAGTTTTTTTTATCAAATAACATAATAATAAAGATAGTTTTAAATGAGAAGTTGATTAAGAAAATGACGAAGACGTTGTTGTCGACGATGAACACATAAAACATTACTCCACCATTTCATATCATAGATCGATAGCCAACATTTCGTCATACGTATCATACCTGTCTTACCAATTAAATGGCAAATAAAACCTTGTTTTTCTAATGATTGAAGAACATCGATCAGATTTATTCTTTCCCACATACCGACAGAATGATTTTCAAAAATAAGCATTCGAACTCGTTCTTTAGCAAATAATTTTCTGGCTCCATCAAGTACTAATGCATCGGCACCTTCGGTATCAATTTTAAGTAAATCAATATCTTGTTCAATTTGATATTTTTCAACAAAATCATCCAATCGCATCGTGTTAACATCGATAATAACATCAGCTGGATCGATTCGTGTGATAACTAATCCGCATGATTCCTTTCCAGAAGAACATTTTATCATTTTTTTAACGCCCGTACTATTCGTTAATGCTAATTGATGAGTAAATACATTGGATAAATTAAATTGAAGACATATTTGTAAAATTATTTCATACGTAGGTCGTGTTGGTTCGAATGCATGAATAGTAATTCGTGTAGGAATCGTACTACTACTACTATTATTCTTATTATTCTTTTGTGAAATATTTAAAACCGACTCTGTACAATCCAAACAAGCACCACAATCATCAACTTTTAATTGTTTCTTGAGAAATTCATAGACATTCTTTTGACTGATATTTAATTGAGGCATCCAAGTCGATAACCATAATGCTATTGTATAACCTTTATTAGCACCAACATCAAAGAAAAGTTTATCTTGTCGGTCGGGTCTATTCATATCAGCTAAATATAATTTTTCAATATAATGATTTGTATAACAACTTGACCAACTGTAATCGTTCGATCTGATATCTTCGAAGATTATTTTTCGACGTAAAAGATCATTTTCTGAACATTCCAATTCATCGTTTTCGAATCTCGACGTTTGATCTACGAATTCGAAATATCGACGAATTCTATGATCGTTTCGCCGCATAAAAATAGACAATAGGCATAGAATTATTAAAACAACAAGAATAAACGAACGTTTTGCGTAAAAGTACATCATCACATACTGTTGTGGCATTTCTTTGTCGACACATAAAAGAAAAAAAAATCGAATTTTCGTTCTGTTCTGTTACTTATTAAATGTTTACTTAAACATTTCAAATCACGTATTTATTTATATGAAGATTATATAAGAAAAGAAAATTTTTGAACACGTGCATTTGCTAA
>Ga0209930_1001918_pt1 | contig 28101 bp, 18 predicted proteins | sample ThiBiot_500_biof_2_FD_183948 | JGI IMG/M metagenome (GOLD analysis project Ga0209930, IMG submission 183948) | Wastewater bioreactor microbial communities from Cape Town, South Africa - Thiocy_cont_500_biof (SPAdes) | ecosystem: Engineered > Bioreactor > Thiocyanate-remediating >... | reverse complement strand
TCTTGTGCAACAACGTAATGATGAGATTCGAAATTTCGCACATCAGAAAGCATATCTTTGATAGCTTCATTCATTAAATTTATCCAGTTTGGAAATTTTTGGCACAAGGCTTTATATTCATTCGTAATTTTCAATTTTTGCAGGTTTAATCGAGATTTTCGATTTGCCCAAATATAATCTGTCAAAGTGTTGATTGTCGGATCTCGTAAACTAGCTGCTGGCGTATATAAACTTCCAAAAAATTCACGACTGAAAAAGACATCGATCTCATCTATCAATAATATTTTTGCACGTTTCTCATTATGACTAGTTGTCAAAGATGGATTCGTATCCGAGGAAATGAATTCTTCAACTACTTCACGTATATTTCCATTTTCATTAATCGTATCTTCGCAGAGTTTCTTGAAAGTACCATAATGAATGTGAGTTGTTACGCCTAATGAATCGAATAATGTGAAAAATGCTGCGTGATCTCGTTGACTCAAATAGTCACTATAACATGCGCAATTTACATGAAAACCGAATAATGCTAGTACGATAGCTGTAACTGCCAATGTAACAGATTTACCTTCACCAGTTCCTATTTGTACTAAATTATTTCTTAGCTCTTCTTTATCATCGCCAATACCTAACATACGAAATATGGATATTACTTGAGCTGCATGTGGTTGAAGTAGATAATTATCGCTATTCTCTAGATCCTTGGCTTCGAAATAATGCTCCGAATGCTTTAATGTCCACAAAGCAAAAATATGTGCCATTAATTTTGGAACTTTATCTCTTACATGAGAATCCCACTGAATATCACTTACGACTTGTTTCATCTTTCCAACAATAAGAATCGTATCAGAAATAAGTCTATCTAACTTCAAATCCGGGCTTAGATAATTTTTGATCAAATCTGTATAGATTTTCTCAAATTCTTCGAATCGTTTTCTTAATTTTTTCTTATCAATTTTATCACCTTCGATAAATTGCAATACATAATCTATGTCGTGTCGTTTTGTTTTTTCATTAAAAAGTCACAATGAAAAACCTTGAAATGCCTTATGTTCAGCAATAATCATTTGACCTAAACCAATTTTATCCTGATTGAGAAGTGTTCCTAACTTAGCGAAAATCTTTGCATCATTTTTTCTTACTTTAAACCCATGAAGTATTTCATCAATTTTTTCATTGATTTTATTTTTGAACGGAATAATATGATTTGCTGCATTTTTCATTTGTATTAAAATGGCGCAAATTTTTTCGTATGCCGATTCTTGTTGAGCTGATGTTTGCCACATATCGATTATATCAAATAATTTCTTCCCTATTCTGCTGATAGATTCACTGATCCGATTATCTTTCATTTTGATTTCTTGTTTAAATGAAATCAAACTACTGAAATATATATTGACATCGACATATTCCTGTCGTGTTAATGTTGACCTGTCCGATAGCTTTTTCATATGCTCCTCCAAATCAGAACATATTTTAGAGATTTTATGTGCTAACATATCTCTAAGTTCCGTATTCAGTTTATCAACGTTTGGTACATGTCTACTAAGTTGTTCAGCAGCAGAAATGATCAATAATTTTTCGTTCAATTTACGATAATATTCATCGCGAGATGAAGTAAACTCTCTCGTTTCACTATTAATAAGAGTTTCGTTCTGTAAGCTAACTATCTGTTCATCAATAAAGCTTGATATTTTTCTGGTTAGTTCTGAATATGGTGTTAATTCTCTGATAGCTTCGGTAATTTTCTTCATAGAAGAACTGTGATAAGTTTGCATACTTGTATGATCTTGCATGAATGTTAATAGAAAATTCCATGTATGCAGAAAATCGAGATTATGCTTAAAAATTGTTATATCTGCCTTTTCAAAAGCTTTCACTGAACTTTTCTCCAACTCATTTATACGTTCAACAAATTTATTTATGAATGTTTCAATTTTCTCGTTGAAAGAAATTAATTCTCTCTTGTTATAGTGATTTAATAGAGTTAGCACTGAAATGTGAAAATTTTCCGTCGTTATTAGAAATTTAGTCTCTACATAGTTAATTTTGATTATTAATTCTTCATTTATTACAATAAATCGAATATAGATTCTCAGAATATTATTCATCATGTGGATACACACGGAGAATCTACTATAATCAAGGTGAATACTGTAAAGTAAAGTTTAATAACGTAAATATTTTTGTATTCGATGATTTGCCATATCAGAAACATAAATATTAAGTTGTGTATCAAGAATAAGCCATCCTGGTTGATTTAAAAGAGTAGCATTACTTCCACTCAGACCAGTCATACCGATGATTGTTGTTCCACTGGATTGTTGAGTTAAAAAGAATTGTATACGATGATTATACAAATCAGCAGCATACATGTTTCCCATTGGATCAAGTTTAACATCACCAACAAGATTGAAAGTAGTTAAGGTTTTATTAGATACTCCATTGATTCCAGCAACTAATGTCCATTGATTATCTCCTAAAAACCATCGAATGATAGTATTTGCGTATGCATTTGCAATAATCAAATTATTCGATATTAGATCAAGATCAAATTGCCAAACACTAGTTAGTTGTGTAATACCATTACCACATGTTGATCCTCCTGCTACTTGTGTACCAACAGTATTTCCGAGCACATAAGACATGATTCGACAATTACCAAAATCTGCGATATAGAAAATATCCGAATAAAAAGCTCGTTGAATTCCGTGTGGACGATTTAGTGTACTATTTGTTCGTCCATTAGTACCTTAAAAATTCAAATATTCATCTTTTCTTTGCGACAAAAATGTTTTCTTAATATTGTTTTTCATTTACCATTGCCAGCGATAATTGTTCCTGCGAGACTTGCAGGTGTCCATCGAACGACTCGATTATTGTTGAAGTCTGATACATAGAGATTTTCATTCTCATCAACATATACACCTGTTGGCTCACTGAAATAATTCAATGCTGTGCCAGATAGTCCATTTGGATCTCCAGCAATTGTTGAACCATTTGTTGATCCTCGTAGAAATTTTTGAATACGATTATTATATCGATCAGCAACATAGAGATTATTTGACCAATCTAATGCTATCCCTGCTGTATGATTCAATTGTTGAGAACTAATACCCGGGGAACTTGTAATACCAGCCACGGTTATTCCTGTGCGATTCCAACGGAGCATAGCTATTCTACCTTTAAACAATATAAATCATAATTTGATTCACAAAATATCAGACAAGAATAAAATCTCACTGATTGATGGTTTTTGTTTGATAAATAGAGTAAGAAGCACTGCAATAATCACTATGGTAACTATCAACAAAGTAATTAATAGAACAGATAGAATAATTCTCAAACAGGACTTTTTCTTTTTGTTATTTTTCTTCTGTCGATGATGATCATAAGCAGTACTTTTAGATGAACATTGATCCAGTTGATGAATATCAATTGTTTTTATTGATTTTGTCGCTGTACTTATAGTTTGTTTAGTGGATTTTTGTTTCCGAGATGTTACTGAAGATGATGATGATGATCGAATAGTAACATTAATAACCTTCGAACGTTTTTTCATTGAAATAATGCCTTAGGATAAAAATTCATGAATGAGACAGACATAACGCAATTACAATGGCTTCCAGATCGAATAATTTCATAAAAATTTTTTCTCTTTCTTTTTGTTTTTAAGAGCAACGAAGAAAAAACGTACCGATGAAAAGTTTTATTTATTTTTGTTCTCATCTTCAAATAACCCTCATCAATCAACTCGCTAGCTTCTACAATTAAGTTATTTATAATATTTTCAAAAGTGAAACGAGCATACTCTCTTGGTGTTTTTGTGTCAAGTTCATTTAAACGTGCAAGCTCTGTGTTTTGGAGTCCATGGAAGAATTTGATTTTGTGGCAAATTCGAAACGAACTTGAAAATTGAAACAAAACTATTCCAACTACTTAGAGTACACGTCTTTATCCTCACCTTCAAGACAGCTGTTCAGTATAATAAGAGAGATTCAGGGCATATATGCAGAATAAATGTTCATATATGATGATTCACTATAACCGCTATGGATTCTTTTAGCGATTTTCCATTGTGTAACAAATTGATTTATTAATAAATTAAAATATTGTCAAATGTTTTACTTAATTACAATAATCAAGTGACGATAAAAAATCGAGTTGATTAGTAATGAACTGAGAAATGATGTGATGATATATACGGTGGCCTAGATAGGAAAATGCTTTAACTGGTAAGAAAAATCATCTGAGAAGTCAACAATGAAATATTGACACCAGTGTGAGTATATACTGAAGTCTTTTTCTAATTGTTTTAATTTAAATAATTACGTTTCTTGGTTAAGATTAACAAAAATCAACACTTTTTTTATTACAAAAGTATAATTCCAAGCGAGATAGTTATAATTTCCAAATGATTTGTCTATATTTAATGAGTTACTGATGTGTTTAAATCTAATTGACAAAGAGAAAACGAGAGCTTATGCTAAATATTGATACATTTTCGTTTTCGTTCACTATTATACTGTATATTTTTACATTTTTTAATAACTAGAAAAAACATCGGTTTTCCTCTCGAAAATCGCAAACGAATCGAACCGATTTCCATCTCTGCGCGTCACGATAATATGAAATAGATAAGTAAATAGAGAAATTGGTGCAGCTCGTCGATTTTCTGCTTGTTGTCTTTGAGCTCAATTGCGCATTCGGCTTACACTTCTCTCTGAATCATTAAAACGGAATTGAAAGCAAAGTCAAAGCCATCTGATGAGCCAATGAAAATCTGACGAAATACGTACTAGTATTCATATTAGTTAGCCTCACTTTGAACATCCTCGCTAAATATTAAATTTCGGAGAAAACATGTTGTAGAAGGTAGTTCTGTCAACAATCTTCGTTTAACTGAAAAAAAAACAATGTTGTTTTTGGTTGTTCCTCTAACTGTAAAAGAAAATGGCTCGTTTATAAAACAAAACATTACAATCGAACACAACTACAAAAAGAAAGAAAGTTGTTAATAGAAATCCTTACTTTAATTATTGATAATAACTGCATCATCAATAATGATCCATCCAGATCCAGAAAATGAATCGCCTGTCCAACATAGCATATGGATTAGAGTATGTTAAACTCTTATGATTTTCTGACAATTTCTGAGAATTAAAGCTCTTCTCCACGCACATATATACTCGAATCAGTTCATGTTTACTTTCTAAATACATTTTGGAATGTTTTATTGCTTTCTAGTCTTCGAACAACAATGGCGTTGGAAACAAGGCTCAGATGAAAGGTAAAATTTAATCTATTATCGAATGTGAACACAAGAATAGCGTACTCGCTCTACATTTATACAATCAAGCTAGTGCTCATGTCAGATATTTCATTAGTCAGTTCCGAACTAATCCTATCAGGTAAACGTAGAAGATTGAGGGAGTAAAATATTGTTGTGTTATTTAGGACAAACGGAATCTATCTCATTGAATGTGCTTGAAAAGAAACCAAATCATATAAATAAAGTACGCGGTGGTGGTGACTGTATCATAATTTTTGTTGTCGGTTGTTGGATTGTCTGTTGCTGTGGTGGTAGTAAGAAGTAGTGTAAAAAAATATTACATTTTCTTGGCGACTGATTTATATTTTTACGTATTTTTTTTCCTTTACGCATGTATGTTCATCTATCGTTTGTGAAAAGCTTCGGTACTCAATCGATATTTTGTTTTCTTAATTGCGTGTTCTATTCAAGATTGGTAATAAAATTTCTTAAATTCATAAGACAAAACGCGTAGTGATATTTTACATCAATAGAAATACGTACGAACGAGTCGATGATACTATTATTCGGCATAATTCTCTATACAAATATTTTTGAACTTCTTCGTCTTTGTACTAACAAAAGGTTTATGAACAATTAGAGAAATAGAAAAGATGAGAATCAGTGTTAGTTATAACACGTTGTTGACGTCAGCAGATTGAGTACTAATCTTTAAACCAATCCATTTTTCGACAAGTTCCAACGATTTAACAATAGTGTTGTGTTTCAAGTTTGACACGTATGTATACTAGAGAGAACCTGTGCATACTGCACAATTCACATGTCTTTTTAAATGTATTCTATACTCTTGTATTTTATTTTTAGTACAATTTCACAGCACTCCATATGTATGCTGTCTTTTCGTATGCTTTAACATTAATATCTCGAATAGCTAACTCATGCACTAGTTAATAGAAAACAATGCTAGAATTTTGTAGAACATTCGAGAATGACAATAACATAGCTCAAACATTTTAGAAAGTAAATATCTCTCAACATAACTTTCTATTTTTCCATTGACGACCACTCTTTTCCAATTATTCTCGAACATTCTATCGAAGTCCAGTGATTTTATAATATTGGTATGTTGTAGAAAATTCGATAATCATTCATCTTTGATCTTTATTTTCTTTAATTCTCTGGAACAAACTGGATACACAGACACATGCTGAACATTACAATATAGATAATGAGTATTGGTAGTGATGTTATCACTTATATTATAAGTTCAATTATAGGCCGTTACTCAATGGATGGATTTATTATATTTGATTTCTCTTCTTTTGTTTTTTATTATTTAAAAAAAAACCAGATCAATTAAAGTTTTGATTTTAATTATCAACAACGAATTTTTGTATTCGATGGTTTTCATAATCGGCAATATAAAGATTATTTTCATCATCAAATGATAATCCAATAGGAATATTCAACTGATTTGGTTCAGCTCCTCTGCTATTTCCATCAGCAATGATATTGCCTTCTTTTGCACCTTTTATCCAACGAACTATTCGATCATTACCCGCATCCGCCACATAGAGTGTACCTAATTTATCAACAAATATTCCTTGAGGACCATACAGTTGTTGCAAATTGGCTCCTTGGCCTTGTCCACCAGCAACAATAATTCCTTCTTTTGCATCTTTCTTCCACTTCATTACACGTTGATTACTGAAATCGGATATATAGAGTGTATCCTCTTGATCAACAAAGATGAAATGTGGATTATTCAATTGATTCAAACCATTTCCACATCCATTTCCACCAGCAACAAGAACACCTTCATTTTCACCTATTTTCCATCGTCTTACTTCGTGTTTTTCTTCATCAGAAATATATAAATATTGATTTTTATGCATGATCAAATCAGCACACCTAACGTCTTTTATGATTGTTTCTCCACATAAACCATTTTGACGAGGCCACCGAACTATTCGTTTGTTTTCATAATCAGCAATAATCAGATTATCATTCACTTCATCAATAATTACTTTTGATGGATAATTCAATTGATGATTTTCACTTCCTTCTCCATTTCCACCAGCTACGATTTCACCACATGTTGCACCTTTCTTCCATGCAATAATACGATGATTACCCATATCAACTGCATAGATTGTTTTTTCATTATCGATAGAAATACCACATGGTCTATTCAATTGATTGAGTTCTTGACCTTCACCATTTCCACCAGCAACAGTAATTGCATCTTGTTTCCACTTCAAATTAATCGGAATATCTAACATTTCTAAATCAATTAGTTTTCATAAATATAAACATTAATTCGATATTTTTAAAAATTAGTTAACTTACGATCTCCAATATTCACATAGATACGATTGATAAATGATGATGATGAATTGTTTTGTTTTAATGAAATATTCGAAGGATGATTCAATTTCTTTTGTAATCTTTCTAGTTTATTTCTTAAATCAATCAAATTTAATTCATTAAAATCAGATTCTTGTCGAGTTTCTTTGATTTGATCGGTTAAACGATTGAGATCGATTTCAATGTTTTGAAAGTGTTCATTCATTTGTTTGAATATCAATTGTCTATTTTGTTCTGCAGTTTGTTGAATTTTGTCGATAGAACGTTGTTCCCATTGATTAATTTGTTGAATTAAATGGTGTTTCGATTTGTTCGGAAAGCGTTTGTCGAAACATATTTCGTTCATTTTGAATTTGATCTAATTCTAATTCTAATTCATTTTCATGATCTTTCAAGTGTTGTTTACAAAATCTTTTTGAACAACCATCACATTTATACGTTACTTTTTCTTTTTCACATATAAAACAGTAACTTCGACTTGTTTCTGTTGCTGTCGCCATTTTCTTATTTACTGCAAAGAAAGAAAAATAAAATGCAGTCTGTTTACTCGCAGAAGATTTTTTTTCTTATTGAGGACTCTTTTCAAGTGCACAGGTATTCTCCAACATACGAAATTTATAGAAGGCGCTGTATTACAATGAAGAAAGACTGTATTCAATTAGTAAATTTTAGTCACAGGCACTTCTGTTCACAGCTTCAAATCGTTTGTCGACTTTATTCGTAAGATGATCGATTGATTTAATGTATTTTGAACGGATGATTTTATTTTTTTCTTTAGCCGGTTTGTTCGCAATTAGGCTTCTAAAATTGCTGAAATTTCTTTTTATAAACTGAAAATCATGATATTTATAGTGTAAATTTTTATGCTGAATAGAAATCTTCTCTTAGTTTCTAACGAATATCATTGATATTATTACCGAGACAGACAAGTTATGATAAAATAACACATAGAAATGGTTGAAAACGTGCGCCTTTTGAGAATTGAATTAATATTGTGTGTTTATAGGTGAATCGTGCATAGCAAAAAATAAATGCAACTGTCGGGAGTTAAACCCTGGTCTTCGGTTAGACAAACCGCGATACTACCATAGATGAACTTGTTGTGACATATTTAGCGATACAATGATTCACTACAACTGTGTTTCGTTTGCACTATTTTTTGTTTTGGTTTAAATTAACTGTTATTAAATATCAACTTTGTATATAGTTTCTGAAAAAAAGTAGAACAACTATTGTTGGTATTACAGGACAAAAAACAGAAATGAAATGTCAATCGATTTTTTCCACGCAATTAATGTGGATAATATGTCGTTGAAGATAAGATACGCTTCGAATAGTATTTTTTTAACCTTATCTACTGTTGCTTTACACTTAAACAATCTCGCAATCGTATTACATTGTTGCAACGAATTCTTACGATCTTTGAATAATTCAACTGCCTCACGAAAACAATTAGGATTGTATATATACGTAATTGTATTGTTGATGTGCTTGTACTGAATTTTTTCATTTTCGCTTCATATTGATCATACGTAGTTTGATTTTGGACATACTTTCATTATTTTCTTCAATAATTCAATGAGTTTTTCAGTGTATTCACTATCATCACTGATGAATCGAAAAGTTCGTTCAAAACGAGTAATAATCTCAACAGTTAACAAATTATCACCATTTGATTAATGAATATGCGATTCTGTAGTAAACAAATGCATTGTCATATTCAGTATTTTCCAAATAACTATTTTCAATAATAATATTCAAAGCAATCGTTCTCGCACGATTATTGATTAAAGTTCTATTAAGTAAAAGACTTTTGTAATATTGAATCGATCTTGTTCGATCATAGACATCTATAATCAGTTTAAGTCCTTCATCTAGTGATATTGTTTCGTGTACTAGATATTTATGATATGATTTAAATAAATAGCAATTTAAGTGCTACCGGATATAAAGAACATAGTGGAGGTAAATAATTGTTTAATGACATTACTGTAACGAATTTTGAAAAAAAGTATTAAACGAGTACTCATTTTACCGGACTTCAGTAATGCGCATAAGTATTCTTTGTTAAGTATTACTTGTCCAATATCTATTTTAGATCTTTTTTTTTTCCTGTCGCATTTAACAAATGAATATGAAGATTCTTGTTCATATTAATTATATTTTATTTATAGCCAATGCTTCCATCGAACATAATGAGAACTCGTGTCGTACGAACACAATTATTCATTTGTCGGAAAAAACCCAAAATGAGTCATAGATAAATACCAACATGTGGGCACATCAAAAGAAAAGAACGGAAAAGAATATTTTTTTTCGTTGTATTATATAAACGGAGAGCAGTAAAAATTAATCATACTACACTTTCGCTTCATATTGAAATACGTCCATATGTTTGATAATTGTGATGATTTCTTATCAAAAAAACATACATTTCGTTTTACTTCTGGTCAAGTTCTTAGTTTGAATCAAGATCAAATTGAGAAAATTCCATATATAAACAGTCTGGTTTCTTCTGCGGATTGGTGTGAGTCTGCACGTGATGAAGATGGCAATTTCAAACTCGATCCTTGCATCAACTATGAAGATTTCATTCACATTCTCAATTCACTTCGATTTCATTCTGTTCGACAACTGTTCACCACTTTACCAAAAAAAACAAATGTAATACCAATTATCTACCTTTTTGATTTTCTTGGCCTTGGACCTCAACCTAATCCGACATTGAGAGAAGTTGATTCAAGCTTCTTTTCACCTGTAGTATATAACCCTGGTACAGAAAAACAATCGCTAATTTTCAAACCATCTGTTATACAAGATATAGCCGTTCAATTTGCTATTACCATAGTTAAAGAAGAATATGATTTTAGCAACAGTGAAGTGATTGATCATGTTTATTGGCTGATTATGTTTATTTTAAGTGCTTGGAAATACTTTGGACCTTGTCTTCGCCATCATGTTCACACTATTGCAATGAATTGTTTCACTGTATTTAAACCTTCACAACTAAAACCATTGATGAAGCTAAGACAACGAATGAATTATGATACCAAAATGAGATCAATAGCACGTGGGCGTCGCACTGGTTGTGATCCATTATTTTTTTTTCAACTGGAGAATGTTGTATTGAAATTCGATTATTTGGAGCAGGACTATGACGATTACCAATGTTTTCGTAGAATGTTATCTCAGAAGGATCACACTTATACCAATCGAAATCGTGACTATGATGTATTTGAGTGGTTGCCGAAAAAAACAACTGAAGAAGATTTACTTAAACCAATGTGTGATTATGTACAAGAAATCATCTATGCACGATTACAAGATCAAATATGTCAACGCATTCTATCTGTATTACCTGATAATAAACTGTCTAAAGACGAATATGAAAGTATGTCAAAAAGCATATTTGAAAAATTCAACGATGAGATATATCGAACATTCCTCTGGGATCAAATTCTTTTGCTTTCACCTGGTCTGTACTCTCATAGATTCTACGTGTTACCAGATGCAATAGGTAATTTATTTGAAAGTGAATATCTCCAACAAGAGATTTGTGAACTTATACTTAAAGAATTGCCGTTATTAACGCCAAAATTAAAGCAAAGCCATGTTGAACTACAGAAGAAATTGCAAACATTAGAACCACAACAAAACAACAACAACAACAACAACAACAACAATGGATTATTTGGCATTAGACGTTTTTTTCGGCATAGGCCTCGTCTCTCAGGGTACGAATCAGTGCAACAAGAAACCTTGTGTTATGCTCTGCTGTTAGATAAATTAAATGGTTCATCAGACATTGTTGTCACACAAGCTCAGCAACTTGTATGTAACTCACTACGCGATGCTGCATTACAACAATTGAATCAATGGTTGGGAACGAAAGATGAAATAGAAGCATTGCGTGTCTATTTAACAACAAAGACTCATCCCGTTGAGTCATGCTCTGAACTATCCAAAAATACGTATCAACGTTACCGAGCACCAGAGCCAAAACTCGTACCAAAACATCAACTCAAATATTCCAGACGTTAATGACATTTATTTTCTCTTTTCAGTTATGCAATAGAGTACAGTCTATTTTGTGCATTCTCTTGGAAAGATATCATCTAATGGTTATATAGAACTATTTTCCTTATTTGTTTCTTCTCTGCATATAAACGTATATATTCTATATTAGATAGAAAACATTGTATAATGACGCTTATACTTGGTTATTGGAATATTCGAAGTTTTGTCGAACCATCTCGTTTATTACTTCATTATACAAAAACTTCATTTACAAATAAGGTCTATCGTTCTAGTGATGAATGGTTAAAAGACAAACATTCATTAGGTTTAGATTTTCCGAATCTACCATATTTAATCGATGGTCATTTTAAAATTAACTCAAGCAAAAACAATTTTAACACATCTTGGTCGTAAATTTAATTTAATAGGTAACAATGAACGAGAAACATCATTAATAGAAACTTTACCCATATATTTAAAATTATTTGACGATTTTCTTCTACGACATGGAAAGAAATGGTTCATAGGTGATATATTAACAATAGCCGATTTTCAATTATTTGAATATCTTGATCATTGTGAAGAATGTGAAAAACCGCAAGATTGAAAAGTTCTTTCTTTTTTGTTAGCATGGCATCGTTTTTAATAAAAACTTTAGAATGATGACATAATCGAAAAAAGATGTGAATCATGTTCAATCCAAATACAAAAATATAATTCCATGTTCTTTTCATTAAATTCTTCAATATAATAATTTGCATATATTTTAAATATTCGTTTTTTAAACCAATCAACAAAATCCACAGGATCTCGATATGGTGGCAAACGAATTGTCAATAGTGATAATTCAGATAAATGATTTAATAAATATAAAATATGTTCTCGTCGATCTCCATTGTAAGTCAATTGTTCAATATGCGAAAAGACTTGACAAAATTTCTCAACATCTTTTAAACGATGTAATAAACCGTAATCACAATTAACTCGTTTTATCATTTGATTGAGACAATGACACAACGATTCATTTTCGAGAATTGAAGGCATTAATTCTAATTCAAAAGTTAACGCCGATAGTCGAGGTGATCTTTTCAAAATTTCAAATAAAATTAATGTAACATAGGTTCCCCGACACGCTTGGATATTCAAATGTTTCAAATTCGATAAATTAACAAATCTTGTAAGAACTATCACAAAATTATTTGCATATACGAGATCATCTAATCGAAATGAACTAACTAGAGTCAATGTTGTCACATTGGGAAAATAATATTGTTCCTTATCGGGATATATTCGAATCAATAATGTTAATTTTGTAACATAACTAAATTCATTTGATTTATTCAATGCATACTGTAATGGAGCAAATTTCACAGATAAATCTGTCAAAGGATATGGTATTGTATGAATCATACGATATCCATAAAGCAAAGAATAATTAGTTTGCCAATGATGTTGTCGAAGCCAAAAATCAGTTTGAAATTGTTCGAATTTGTTGACAAGATCGTTCTGTTCAAAGAGATTGCTGAATAAAAATTGAAAATCACTTAACTGACAAAGTAATGAATTAATCAAACATTCCCAATGTAAAGCATCAAGAAATTCATTTGTATCGCTGGTTATTAGTCTAAAAAATGTCAGATTTGGCGTATGCAATAGTAGGAATTCTAAATCTTCGAAATTCGATTCAAATTGTTCAATAGTTAAATATTTCATGACGACATTCGGATAAATATCCATTTCCTTCATACTTCCATAATTAATGATTTGATGAATTTTCAAAAATTCTAATAATGATGCATTTTTCAATAGCATAACTAAATCATCAAGATACGAATCTACTAGAGTTATATGAGTGACGGCTGATAATTCAGTCTGTAGTAGTCTATTTCCATCTGAAGGTAATTTAGTCCTAGAGCAGTCTTCTACAAGCCGATCGAAGATTTCATTTGATAAGGATAATTTAGATTTGGCATTGACTTCTGTGTTTTGATCACCAATGAAGGATAATATTTGTAGATATGGAAATTCATCGAGTGAAAACCATGCACGAAAGATTCGTGTTTGATCATAGAGAGGATTAATTGATAGTCGCAATGAATAAACTTGCTGTTTGATTTGAGGATTTCGATGAATAAGTTCGCAATATTGAATTAATTTTGGTTTTGTTACATTTTCGAAATTGAGTTTATACGAAAATTGAGTTCGAATCAATCGATTGAAACGAGCATTGAGGTGATCAAATGAATGAAATATTTGCCAAATATCAAGATAGTGTAAGCAAATAAATAGAATTTCATTTGGTAGTAATTCTAAACTCATTTTTGTCTTCACAAATGAAAAAAAAACTACTGCAGTATTTTATACGATGAGTCACGATATTATACACAATGCTTGAGAGATGTCGCAAAAAATCAAAATCTAAAATGTCGTTATGATTTCTTTTGGTAAAAAAAGCAATACACAATTCGTTTTATTTGTTCTTTAGCTCATCTTCTTAATAACATAAGTTGATGTGAAAAAGCAAAAAGGTAAACTTTTTCTGCATAGTTTACCGAACAACAGCTACGTATGTTTGCATTTCTATGATTAGAAACAATCAAGAATATTATTTATTTTTTCTCTTGAATAATTGAAAAAAATTGAATATCTTCAATCGATATATTCTGGAGTAAATAAATTACAAAGAAAAGTTATTTTCTAACAGTAACTCTTTGATTACAGACAAGTTCAACATAATTTTCATTGCGATTATTCAATCGATGGAACACCCATTGTTTCATATTATTATCCCATGCGCAATAATTTCCACCTGAAGCACCATTGTATTGTTTGATAGCTACTGCATCTGTGATTGTTGTCGTGCTGTTGTCCGAAAAGAAACAGTTAGGTCCAACTTGTTCATTTGGAACTGGAACTGATGATCCTGTTTGATTTTGCGCTTGACTTCGTTGTCTCGCCATCCAATTGATTGCAGCCGTTCTTTTGCTATTTATTATAACAAGACCCTGATCGACATTAGACTTCCAATTCCAAACTTGATTGTAGGTAGGTCGAGGATTCGTAAGTTGGAAAATACCATATCCATTATCAAGAGCTTGTGAATAGAGTGGAAAACCGTCACTTCGGAATTGTCGTGCTTGACTTTCTTGCAAAGCTATCTTCTTCACATACCACAATGAGGTTTTACTGTCAATGTAGTTAAAGATGTCAGATCTAGCCGGTTGCTTACCAAGAATCTTGAATGTATATTGCCCGTTTTTTTGTGAAGGTGATGTTATCGTCCACGTCACAGTGACATCGCCGCCAAGAACTTGACCATTCAATGCAGACGTAATATCAAATGGTTGATTGTTAGATGACAAACCATTGATCGATGGTTGTACATATGAATGTGCACCTGAAAAGCCGGCAGTGTACTTAAATGATACTGTCCAGGATGCTTCAGAACATGATGAAGCAACAAGTGAGGGCATTTGTGCTTGTTCGTTAATGTAGAGTGTTGCACTATTTGCAACATCTGTACCATCAGCTTGTAATGAGACAGGATTTGCATTATTTGCAGCTCTATTTTGTGTACATAACTGAGGGCAGACTACTGTGAAATACCAAGCCGTACCTGTTTCTCCATCACAATCGGGTTCAACATCAACACGTATATTAGTGCTAGACGATGACAAAGTTAGAGTAACTGTTCTTTCATATTCTGTTCCGACACATCCACTATCAAACAGTGGAATAATTCCATCGTTCCACACTCGAATTCGATCTTTAATACTATAAGTTTGATAGATAAATTGAAATGTAGCACCTTTTGTGCCGAGATCATATCGACGTGATATGGGCGTATCAGCTCCAGCTACTTGCTGTCCGTCACACAAAGCACCACACGATGCAGAACAAGCCGAATCAGTAGTATCCTGATTGCAAATATTACCACAAGCAATGTTTACTTGATCTGAAAGTGAATTTGAAAGTTGATTATTATTGACCAAGAGATATGCATTATAGTTAAGTCCTGTGCAAGAATCAACGACTTGTGAACACATTGAAGATGGTACATTCATTTGTAAACTCATCACTCGAGAATTGTCATACAATGGTGTAGAGAATAGATTAACTCCTGTAGACACAGTTTGGATTGGTACAATAACGAGACTATCGTCGTCTGCATTGCCGATGAATTGCAATGCTAAAGCAATTGATAAACTAACAATTTGTCTTTTTTCTTTGTATTTGTACGAAGTGATCTGATTTGCAATTTCACTTGGTATACGAAAGTACAAATTCTGCTCACGTCCAGCTTCGAATATGAAAGATGAATTGTCGATATTAGTAACATAATTCAACAATGTTTTGTTCAAAGGAAGTAGAGTGATGTTGGAGTTGTCTATCGGATTAACGGATGAGAACGATGCTTTATAGGAACCATTTGGATATACACTGACATCGTTCAATGCTATTGCCAAAATGGCGATTTTAGATAATGTTGTACGAACGGTTGTTCCACTAGTTGTTATAATGCTAGAACTAGAAGCGGTGACGCTGTTTACGACTGTTGATCTGAATGTTATTTCTGAAGTTTGGTTTGTGATCTGTACAATCGGTGTAGTGGTTGCCGTTAAATTTTGATCGATCATTGTTGAATGTATAGATGTGGTAGTAGCTAGTAAATGAAATTGAAAATGAATGCAACTATACGTTCGGGGAAAAAAAACTTCAGCATTTGTATAGCCCTCGAAGTACGTAGTCAATCGAAGCTGAAAACTAAATATCAAGTATTTTATCACTTCAAATGTATGAACTTTGCCTCGATAAATCTACAAATAGAAGTAGAACTAACCTGTGAATAGTGATTCAATTTTGCACAAGACCATCGAAATTGTAATACTTGAACCATTAGATAATTTGAAAGGTAGTGTTAACGATGAATAACGTTGAACATTAGATACGATTTTGTGGTTAAACGTTTCTTGACAATACAAAGTATGACATACATTTGGATCGTTTATCTTAATTTGTGTTGTATATCGATCACCTCTCATTTCACTTGTATCATAATCGCATGTATTTCTGTCAACAAAACTAATAATGTAATTTTTACTCGTCAAATCTGATCTTACTCTCGTTTCTCTTTGTTACGCAACGTATCAGATGAAACTGGGAGAAATTCAGATAAAAGAATGTTAATACTACTAGTTTTTGGAAAATGCAGCTGAGATTTTAGCTAGAAACGAAACAGTAATCAAATCAATAAAGTTATTTCAAATGTATACACTATCTCTTAGAAGTGATGTATCGGTAATCATAAGTTGAGTGGCATTTTCCAAGTTTGTTACATATGTTGCTTGATATAAAGTTGAAGCTAGACTCAAGAAACAAAACTTCTGATAGACTAATCAGCTCACATACAACTTACCCACACCGTTGTCTATACTGATATCGGAGCCAGTTTTTGGTAAATAGACTGGTATCAAAGACAATAGTATCGCTAGGGCAATGAGAAAAAGAATAAAGCCACTGCAGCATAAACTATTGATATAGACAAAGTAACAGTGAACACATTTGAAAAAGAATGTAGATATAAGAAATTATATACTTACACAAAATACATATACGGAAACAATCCTTTCCCATGAACAATTCTAGCCATGATGGATGGTTGATTTGATTATTTATCCTATTTTAATGATAGTGTTCACCAGTTATTTATGATTCTTTTTTCAAATTTCAATACACTAGTTTAAAAATGAATGAAAAAATCGTTCTTTTTAAGTATTGTTTGTAGTCGCTGAAGCGTATAAAATATATAGACTTACATCATATTCAGAAAAAAAAATGACGAAATTATATAGATTTTGTATTAATGATTCATATATTCCGAGTGTAAGTATTAGTAATTATCTATCTACGAGATTTGATTACATTATTGGCCACAGAAATGATTAAAAACGCGTAACTATGTTGGTAAAAGTCACGCATGACAACATAAAAAACGAAATAGGCGTAACTATGTTGGTAGAATCCAACATGACAAGGTCAAAAACAAAATAGACGTAACTATTTTGACGAAAGCTAAATATGATAGCATCGGAATTAGTGATCTTACATTGTGTGAAAAAATAAAGTTGCAAAGATATAATTTTAACGAACATATCGACAGAGAATGTTCAAAGACGCAAGTTTCATGTTTATGATAGATATTCAAATCTCATGAAAAAGATCACGAGATCAATTGAACAATCATATAGCAATATATGCTTTTCATGCATCTCAAGCAATAATTAACGAGAGTTTAGGAGTAAAAATAGACAACTTAAAGAACGAGTTAAGCAATTATTTGTTAAATAAAGTAAAAGATCTTTTGCATTCTATTCTACTCAAATCCAGATTAATTTTCGACTGATTACTGTAGAGTTTTTATTCCTAATCTTAAATAAAATTCCAATAAATATTTATCTCATTCAACAGTGATATATCAACAGACGGAAAAACCTTGTAAGAATTGTTGTGATTACATTTATCTTTATGCGTTCGTAATGGTTATTCTCATGCTATTGGTAATATTTATTATTCTTTTTACAAAATTGATATTGATGTTTATATTTTTGAAGAATTTTGTAATTATGATTGCCATAAAGCATAATTCTATGAAGTTAATAAAAAAAAAAGAAAAAAAATTAATATGAGATTTTTTTTATCTCTTTGACTTTTGTTATCAAAATACTGATCAAGAGCACTAAACAAAACAAAAAAGTATGACTCTTTTGGTTTGTTTATATAATATTATATGTATAAATAAAGAGAACTGTTCTTTGCAATATGAATTATATATTTTAATAGAAAGAATTTACTTAAACTGACACTGTATTACTGCAAAATAAGTTCTAAAATATTTAGTATGCTTTTTTCACATTTTAAAACTCAAGTAAAATTACTATCTATCTTATAGATTATGTTATGTCTATAATGAATTTTCTAGTTAGTAATATCATGTACATTTATTAGAAGCGTATTTTTATTCAAGGTTATTTTTGCATATTATTCTTCATTGATATGGTTGATTGAGCGTACATTACTTTATTTTGAATAAATCCAAATATTTTTTTTCTTCTTATTTTCTAAATAGTGTACAACGTTAACACATGGCTTCATCGAATGTAGTAACCGCCGAACAAATAGAAGCAGGAAAAAAATGGACTAAAACATTTTATGATGCTTTTAATTCTGATACATTTAATATCGAACGTTGGGTTACAGAATTCTATCAACCCGATGCAATTTTAAAACAAGGCATTCAACCACCTATTAAAGGACATAAAGAAATAGTGGCTCGTTTAGAAGAAGATCATAAACAGCGTTTAGGCAGACATGTTGTTAAACATATTGATGTTGTATCTGATCGAATATATGTACGACTTGATGGCATTTTTATTCAAAAAAATGATCCAGAACAAAAGGAAATTACTCTTCAAGCACTTGTTGTATTGGGTAAAAAAGTTGATGAAAACAAATTGTCATCAATCGATATCTTTTTGGATCCAAGTCCTCTTATTGAAAGAATAAAAATGCTGTCATAAAACAACACTGATTTAATGACATTATACACTTAATTAACTGATTATTTACGTAAAAAAAATTAACAAATCTAAAATAATATCACTTTTTTAACAATAAAAACTATTTTCTCAATATATTATAACAGTTACTATGTCGAAAGAGTACTATTTTAATTATGTTGATAGGTTTTATTAAATAGAAAATAAATATTGATGATTAGAGTTTGAGCCACTTAATTTCCTCTTGTCCATCATCCGTTATCAGCATAGCAATCCTTGTCGCATATTTATATCCATGATTTTAGATCCATTTTTCCTGATTGATTTATTTGAATGAGATACTCTTGTTCAACTGAAAATGGATAACAGTTCATTTCTTTGTGATCTTGAAAAACCCAAAAGAGTGGTGCTACGAATCTCATACAGTGTGCTAAACTATTGCAATCTTGAGTTGCTATATGATTTAGATGTAATGTTGTCGAATTTAACATTTGTAAGATTAAATTAGAAAGAAATAGGGAGAAATCGGATTCATTATGTATACTTGGAGGAATATCATGATCAGCGAATAAACGATGTGAACTGATAAATATATGTAGCATAAGTTTAGTAATAACAGTATTAACTAAATTTTTTACATTCTGTAATATTCTTTTCGAGCCACCATCGACACCAATTTGTAGTAAAATCAGGAAGAGATGCACTTAGTAAATGGTTGTAAATGAATTTGTTCAGCAAGTCCAATATACATGGTTTGAATAAGTAATGTTTGATCACGTTCACTAAATGTCAATGATTCAATTATTCCATCGCGATATTGATGTTTATGGCGATTCAATACATATTTTCAACCTAATGTAGTCTTACTTATTATTGAATATTTTACTTATTTTGTAAGAAGAAAATTAAATTTGAAAGAAAAAAAAAACAACTGAAGCTTCGAACTCAATAGAAATAATTTAAATATTTCTTCTGTAATATTGTGGGGGAATCTTTAAAAAAATGATATATATATATAATGTTAAAAACCTCTTTTAAATGTTATCTAGACATTATGTGTTCGAAGTTTTTGAATTCGATAATTATTAAAATCAGCGACATACAAATTCAATTGACTATCGAGTCTGATAGACCATGGTGAGTTGAAGGTATTGGTATTATTGCCACTCATATCTGATACTCCTGCAATTGTTGATCTGTTTATTATGTGCGCCATGATTAGCAATGATGAGACTGTTTGAAACTGCATCAAATTGTAAATCTACAGGATAGTATAATTGTGTATTCGTTATTCCTGGTCCTGTACCACCAAATACCAATGTCCCATTACTAGCACTAGATGCGTACGACATTATTCGATTATTACCGTAATCCAATATATAGAGTATACCTGATGCTGCATTTAAAGCAATACTATACGGATTATATAGTTGATTACTAGCATTTCCAGGAGAATCTAAAAAAATAGTTTTAAGAATGTTTTTCATTGGTCCAACCTACTAACTATATCTGCAATTGTTTGACCAGAAATAGTACCATTACGCCAGAATTTGATTTGATGTGTAGATGTTTCTATGGCATAGATATCTCCATTTGGATCAATTATTACTCGTGTTCGACGATATAGTTGATATTGAAATGAACCAACTGTTCCGTTCCCAGTCACCGTCTGATCAATTAAATTAGCAAATGAAAACTTTTGAACTCGAACTCGGCCACTGAACGAATCAGAAACATAAAAATTATTGGCGTAATCCAGTACTACATCCTGGGGTTGATTTATTGTTTTTTTTGAGTTGAGTTTAATCAGAAGAGTGAGTAGAATAGCAGCAATGATTAAAAGAAGCATGAAAATAACAATAAAAGTTACAATGAAACACTGACGCGAACATCTATTTTGATCTGATAGCTATTCATATTCTGCAGTAGTTTTTTTTAAAGCAAATTAGAACATAAAAGAAGCAGTATTTTTACCTGACTGTAATCAGAAATAATAGTATCCTAAAATCAATTTTATGTATTTTTATGAGAAAAAAAGATTAATCATTACTGGATGATGTGACCAATGACTTGTTCTTGTAGAATCATTCATTTGCGATAATGAGATTTTTATTGAATTATCGCATCTACTTGTGTAAGCATTCGTCGACTACAAAAATAGAAATAATAATCAAGAAATACAACAATTTTATTTTGTCAACATAAAAACTTACTTCAGAAAAAGATCAGGAAACTTGTTGTAATTTAGTGACACTAATAGAATGTGCATGTTGATGATTCAGAGTAACGGATACTTTTCCTTCATTATTAGAAGTTTATCAAAAAGAAAACATATTTTCAAATAGAATTTTCAAGATAAATCTAACCAAATATGATTTGTTGATAATTGAATGAGTTTTTTGTGGCAATTCAATAGTTACATGAATGATACTACGAGGTCGTTTCTTTTTGTTTGATGGATATGTCACAGTAAAACTTAAAATTTAGGACAATTTAAAATTTTCCTAGGAATAATTAAAATTTTGATTTGTCGTAGGAGAATCTAAAATTTCGATTTACTGGAGAGAAAAAGTTCGACAATTTTTGAAAATAGTAGTAAAACCGCTCTGTGCTCGCTTTAGAAACGATTTTAGACATTCCAATTAGTGTCCCAAGTAGAACTCGATGAGCTCTATCGAATGGTATATTTAGTTTTCCATAATTGAACTTTTAATTTTTCGGCTTTCCCGTAGCGGCGTCTTTGATCAAAAAAAATTAATTTGAAATTACATCCCCGTCTAGTATACCATTCGATAGAGCTCATCGAGTTCTACTTGGAACACTAATTGGAATGTCTAAAATCGTCTCTAAAGCGAGTGCAGAACGATTTTACTGATATTTTCAAAAATTGTCGAACTTTTTCTCTCCAGTAAATCGAAATTTCGATTTTTCCTAGAAAATATTCAGTACAAAATGAAATTTTAAGTTCTCCTAGCATAAATTAAAATTTTAATCAGCACTAGAAAATAGTGGAAAATATTCAATAAAAATTGAAATTTTAGATTCTCCTAGGACAAATCAAAATTTTAATTATTCCTAGGAAAATTTTAAATTGTCCTAAATTTTAAGTTTTACTGTGACATATATGTGACAGAATAAAGAACTGATGTAATGCAGCATATACTAGTAATCCATCCAATGATGAAATATTTGCATGTTTACACACGTGATAAAAAAAATATTTGATGCAACAAAACAAAATAACATCGAAGAAAAGTTTTTTTTTCTAACGATTAAAAACGTTGACTCGTTTTACTATTTGTTGAAGGATTATCGAAATTTGTGATGTTGAGATTTATTTACGAATATCATATAATAAACTCAATCATAGTTCAAAAGAACTATACGTATGTCTTGTTTCTAATCCAAATAAAATTGTTGAAACTCGCCGTTGGTATTAATTCATATGCTCCTCTTTATTTTCGAGAAAGTGTAAGAAGATATGTTGTTGAGTCATACACTTTATCATTTATAACTTTCAAATATAACGTCGATTAATTTTGAAAGTTAAGATGGTTCGATAGTCCGTTATAATAAGCTGAGAAAACTTTGTTGACTACACTTCTGAACGAAATTAACTACTAATAAAAGAAACACATGAGAAAAAAAAACGAGCATTGAAAAGTTCTTGTTATCAATCTATCTACACTGGAATAAAGTACGTCTAATAATAAATCTTTACAGGATTTTTCATATTTCTACATCGTACGCGCTTCTAGTTTCATAATCCAATAGATGGTTCCATACAATACGGATACCCAAGACTTGGACCTTCAGTTGAAAATAAATGACCACAAATCTGTTGACACAATCATTTCGAATGCCAAGATTAAGAAATAGGCAATAATTATTATCTTTACTTTAATGATTCATTCCATAATCCCTGATTGCTTCGCCTTCGTTGAAATTTCGAAGCAAGAAAAATATGAATTCAATGCTAGATTTATATTCAGTACATAGTATTCAACCAACTTATATGCCATTAATCATTTTAAAATGCTTTCGCTTGCTTGTTATGATGACATCTATGAAACAAGATACAAAAGGTAAAACTCATTGGTAATAAAGTTGAAATGAATACTTTATCAGCAACAAAGTATGCATGAAAGTGTTATCATTTGATAAAAATATAAACACTTTTTTGCCTATCCACCAAGGTAATACTGTAAAATTAGTGGAAAAAAACCAATAATGATCGATTCATCAATATCGCTTTCAACTGCAAGCACAAAACTACGTAGACAACTTCATATTCCAGTAGTCCAAAACTTCCATCTTGTATGGTTAGATGAAAGTATTGACGAAGATAAAAATGACGAATGCCGCGAATCAGTTATTAAATTACGGCAAATTGTTAATACTATTAATCTATTCACTGATGTAGACGAATGTATTGATTTTATTACTGATATCGAGTACGAACTATGTATTATGCTGGTATCAGAATTCTTTTTTGGGATTGTTGCCTTTATAATTCCAGAAGTCCGTCAAATAACTTCAGTTTACATATACCATCGTGATAAGTCGCTTTCAAAGTACTCGTCTTCAGAATTGCAGTCTAAAGTGAAAGGTATTCACACAAACATCACATCAATCTGTGAAGCACTCAAAACGGCTACTCAAGATTGCGATCGTAACTCCATCAATATTAGCGTTGTCAAGCCATCTGATGAAACTGCTAATAAAGTTTCCGATCTGGTCGATTCATCCTTTATGTATACTCAACTACTCAAGGAGATTATTCTTACTATTGATTTTGAACAACAACATATAAATGAATTTCTAATGTATTGTCGGCAACAATCTAGCGAACTGAAACATATTGATATGATAGAAAAAGACTATCGTCCTCAACAAGCAATTTGGTGGTATACCTATTCACGTCTCTTGTACACCATGCTCAATAGAGCATTACGTTTAATGGAAGTGGATCTTATAATTGAAATGGGATTTTTTGTTCGCGATCTTCATAATCATATTGCAGAACTTCATTTACAACAATATCCTGGATGTTCCGATAAGAAATCATTTGTGGTGTATCGTGGTCAAGGTTTGTCTCTAAAAGATTTTGATGATTTGAAGAATGCGCAGGGTGGATTATTGTCATTTAATAATTTTTTATCAACAAGTCTTGATCAAGAAGTATCTTTGGCTTTTGCAGAAAGTAATCAAGGTGATTCTAATCTAATAGGTATTTTATTTCACATAACTATCGATCCATCAATATCTTCGTCCATATTCGCCAATGTTAGAGATTTTGGTCATTTTGAAGAAGAAGAAGAGATTCTCTTTTCTATGCATTCCATTTTTCGTATTGAATTGGTTAAAAAAATCGATGGATATGATCGTCTCTGGCAAGTAAACTTGACATTAGTCCATGAAAATAACTCACAACTTCATGTCTTGACTGAACAACTACGAGAAGAAACGTTTCCACAGACGAAAGGATGGTATAGATTAGGTATCTTACTCATTAAATTAGGACGATTTGATAAGGCTGAACAAGTGTTTCATATCATGTTTGATCAGACTATGGATCAGGATGCAATAGCAAAAATTTATGGCATGTATATGCTTGGCATGATTAAAAAGGGTCAAGGACATTATGTTGAAGCTATTGAATATTATGAAAAATCGCTTGAAATGTCGCAAAAAACTCTTCCCGCTGATCATCCAGATTTGGCTACTTTATACAATAACATCGGAAATGTGTACAAAAGCATGGGCGAGTACTCGAAAGCACTTGAATCGTATGAAAAATCACTTGAAATAAAAAAAAAAACCCTTCCTGCTGATCATTCTTCATTGGCTACTTCATACAACAATATCGGAGCTGTGTATGACAGCATGGGCAAGTACTCGAAAGCACTCGAATATTATGAAAAATCACTTGAAATCAGGAAAAAAACCCTTCCGGTAAATCATCCAGATTTGGCTCAATCATGCAATAACATCGGAAGTATATATGATAGCATGGGCGAGTACTCGAAAGCACTCGAATATTATGAAAAATCACTTGAAATCAGGAAAAAAACCCTTCCGGTAAATCATCCAGATTTGGCTCAATCATGCAATAGCATCGGAAGTGTATATGATAGCATGGGCGAGTACTCGAAAGCACTCGAATATTATGAAAAATCACTTGAAATCATGAAAAAAACCCTTCGTGTAAATCATCCAGATTTGGCTGAATCATACAATAGCATCGGAAGTGTATATGATAGCATGGGCGAGTACTCGAAAGCACTCGAATATTATGAAAAATCACTTGAAATCAGGAAAAAAACCCTTCCTGTAAATCATCCAGATTTGGCTACTTCATACAACAATATCGGATTGATATACAACAGCATGGGCGAGTACTCGAAAGCACTTAAATATTATGAAAATTCACTTGAAATCAGGAAAAAAACCCTTCCTGCTGATCATCCAGATTTGGCTACTTTATACAACAATATCGGATTGATGTACAACAGCATGGGCGAGTACTCGAAAGCACTTAAATATTATGAAAATTCACTTGAAATCAGGGAAAAAACCCTTCCGGTAAATCATCCAGATTTGGCTGAATCATACAATAACATCGGATTGGTGTATGACAATATGGGCGAGTACTCGAAAGCACTTGAATATCATGAAAAATCACTTGAAATCAGGAAAAAAACTCTTCCTACAGATCATCCAGATTTGGCTACTTCATACAATAACATCGGAAATTTGTATTACAGAATGGGCGAGTACTCGAAAGCACTTAAATATTATGAAAATTCACTTGAAATCATGAAAAAAACCCTTCCTGTAAATCATCCAGATTTGGCTACTTCATACAACAATATCGGATTGATATACAACAGCATGGGCAAGTACTCGAAAGCACTTAAATATTATGAAAATTCACTTGAAATCAGGAAAAAAACCCTTCGTGTAAATCATCCAGATTTGGCTCAATCATACAATAACATCGGATTGGTGTATGACAATATGGGCGAGTACTCGAAAGCACTTGAATATCATGAAAAATCACTTGAAATCATGAAAAAAACCCTTCCTGTAAATCATCCAGATTTGGCTCAACCATATAATAACATCGGAAGTGTATATGGCAGCATGGGCGAGTACTCGAAAGCACTTAAATATTATGAAAAATCACTTGAAATCATGAAAAAAACCCTTCCGGTAAATCATCCAGATTTGGCTCAACCATATAATAACATCGGAAGTGTATATGGCAGCATGGGCGAGTACTCGAAAGCACTTAAATATTATGAAAAATCACTTGAAATCAGGAAAAAAACCCTTCCGGTAAATCATCCAGATTTGGCTGAATCATACAATAACATCGGATTGGTGTATGACAATATGGGCGAGTACTCGAAAGCACTTGAATATTATGAAAATTCACTTGAAATCAGGAAAAAAACCCTTCCTGTAAATCATCCAGATTTGGCTACTTCATACAACAATATCGGATTGATATACAACAGCATGGGCGAGTACTCGAAAGCACTTAAATATTATGAAAATTCACTTGAAATCAACAAAAAAACTCTTCCTGCAAATCATCCTTTGTTGGCTACTTCATACAGCAACATTGCATGCGTCTATACAAACACGACTGATTACAAGAATGCGCTGGATTATTTTGAGCGTGCTCTGGATATCTTTCAACGTTCATTGCCCCCAAATCATCCAAATATTCAAAGTGTGAAGCAAAACATTGATTTCGTAAAAAAAAGAAGCTGTAGCTAAATTTGTTTTTTCACACGTATCAAAAGTAAATTGCTAGAGAGTGTGAAAGTCTCTTGCTGATTTTTGGAGAACATATAGTCACATTGCACGTGCTGTAGCGACAAAGAATCTATAATTGTAATACTCATCGTTGTCTCTTTTCCTTCTGGAATCTGATTATTGATGCACAGAGTTACGTCAGAGTTGGAAATGAAATTTTCATTACAAAAGGCAAGGAAAGACCCTAAGTTAATTTATGCAATAAACTAGAACACGTAGCTCGTTTAGCTTTGATTTAACGTTTTCTGAAGTTGTTTTGAAACAATTTGCTTTAGACAGTATTATTATAACTAATGTAAAAAAAATAATCAAGATTAGTAGATTCATCGAAGATTATGTAACAGAAGAAAAGCACAGACGTATACACATCGAATGACACTTATAAGATTTCATGGTGATTCTGTGAGAGAATACCTGTTTGAGAGTTGGGTTGTCTTCGAACGTAGATAGTATAACAATATAAATAATACGATATCAAATTACGCTTCACTTGTTTGATATTACAAAAGCTTATGAGAGATGATCAACTTGAATAATTTTTGTTTTAAATGTCGGCAAAGTTCATTACTATAAACAAATAAATCAGATCCAATGATAGTTTCACTAATCACAGGCAGCATTCTTATGATTGCAAATGTCAGTATGTCACTTAAACCTGGCAGAGATGAAATAACTGCTGGTGCCCATCCAAGAACGAAAAAAGTGAAAATAAACAACATATGTTTCAAGAGATAATTATCTCGACTGTGTTGACGAGTCATATTAATTAAATTGATGGTTGCTGGATATGACCATAGATCAAAACATCAAAAGTGATCATTAGACAAGAAGGTATACTAGTTAAGATGATGAAAATAAAAGTTGAACCCCAACCAAGTATTTCAATCCTATATGAGAATTGTTGTTTTTATTTGATAGTTACTCGAAATGATTGCGACTAACCAAGCAAACCCGATACAAACAAAACCCCATGATTAAGCTAGAAAAAACAGTTTATACAGATAAGCAATTCGTTATGAACGAATAAACTAAAAGAAAACTAAGTGTAATTGTGACATATTC
>Ga0209930_1001917_pt1 | contig 28158 bp, 26 predicted proteins | sample ThiBiot_500_biof_2_FD_183948 | JGI IMG/M metagenome (GOLD analysis project Ga0209930, IMG submission 183948) | Wastewater bioreactor microbial communities from Cape Town, South Africa - Thiocy_cont_500_biof (SPAdes) | ecosystem: Engineered > Bioreactor > Thiocyanate-remediating >... | reverse complement strand
TTGCTGAACTTTCTGCCGGACCCGGAAATCGCTCCTGCTTGCGCTTTCTTACTCTGCTTCCGGACGTGCCGCGAGACGTTTCAGCACGATAAGTATTTCTTCGTGGTTAGGACGGTTGGCAACTATGGTGGTTTGCGGACCGAGCTTCGATTTCACGACATTGGCGACGGCTTCAGAAATGCAGACGTAGCTTATGTCTGAAAGATCGTTCGGTTTTGCGGCGACGGGGGCAATTTTCGCCCAGGTTTCTGCGGTTCTCGGCGACATCAAAACGACGACATTAATCGCGCCGTCGCGAAGCGCATCGGCAACCTGTGGCGACAACGTTTCCGCTGCAACAGATCGATAGGCGACAACGCGCCGGATCGCTATGCCGCGTTCGGCAAGAGCAGCCGGGACATCGAAGGCCATGCGATCGGCGGAAAGGTAAACGAACGGTCCGCCGCCGGCATCCGATCGCCGAGTAATTTCGGGAACGAGCTCGGCGCCGGTTCCGGGTCCTTCGAAGATCTCGGTGAACCCCATTTCGCGCGCGAGAGCGGCCGTGCCGGGACCGACAGCAAGCAACGGCCGAGTCAACGCGCGCGTAAGAGCCGGTGACTTTGCCAGCGCTCTTAAGGCGTTGCGGCTCGTTATGATGAGCGTCGACGTTTCGTCGATGGCGGTCGCGGGAATATCGTTGGAAACGATGCGGATCAGCGGCTCAAGCGTCACCTTGCAGCCGAGCTGTTCAAGCTCTGCTTTCAGCGTCTCGCCGTCGTCTTTGGGACGCGTGACAAGAACGTGCATCAGGCGCTCGAGCGAACAAGGAGAGCCGGGTCGGCTTTGCTCAGGACTTCGTCGGCTGCAGCGAGGCCGATGTCGCGGCTTGCGTTCGCTGCGCCCGAGCGCGAGACGTCATATTTCTGCTGACCGTCGAGGGAAAGAACCTGCCCGCGAAACGATAGCTGCTCGCCGTCGATCGTCGCATGAGCCGCGATCGGCGTCCGGCACGAGCCTTCAAGGCGCGCGAGAAACGCGCGCTCCGCGGTTACTGCGCGTTGCGAGTCCACGTCATTCAGCGGTGCGACGAAGGCTTCGGCCTCCTTGTCGCCGGCGCGAATTTCAAGTCCGATCGCTCCTTGTGCGGCGGCGGGCAGCATGTCGGCGGATGGGACGATCGCGGTGATCCGGTCGGAAAGTCCAAGGCGGTTCAATCCGGCGACGGCGAGGAATGTCGCCTCGGCGACGCCGTCCTTGAGCTTGCGCAAGCGCGTTTCGACGTTGCCGCGAAAGTCGATGATGCTGAGATCGGGGCGGATGCTCAGCACTTGCGATTTGCGCCGGAGCGACGAGGTTCCGACGATCGATCCTGTGGGCAGAGCAGCGATATTGGCGTGCTTCAAGGAGATGAAGGCATCGCGCGGGTCTTCGCGCGGCAGGACCGCGCCGAGGGCGAGCCCGTCCGGCAATTCCGTCTGCATGTCCTTCATGGAATGCACAGCGATGTCGATCTCGCGGGCGAAGAGCGCGTCTTCGATTTCCTTGGTGAACAGGCCTTTTCCGCCGATGTCGGAGAGCGGGCGGTCGGTCACGCGATCGCCGGTCGTCTTGATGATCGTGATGGATATGGCGGCCTCGGACAGTCCGTGAGCCTTGGCGAGCCGATCGCGGACTTCATGGGCCTGGGCCAGCGCCAACGGCGAGCCACGGGTCCCGATACGAATGCGGGCAGCTTGCAAAGAGGTTTCTCCGGATGCTAGGCGGGGCACTCGGCCCGCAGGCCAATTCGGGCGACATTAATGCTCCAAAGGAACGCGAATTCCAACCTCGCCCAGCAAGAACTTAACGAGATGATGCCGCACGCCGATTCCGCTCAAGGTTCTTCACTCGTACTCGGCATCGAGACGAGCTGCGACGAAACAGCCGTGGCCGTCGTCGAGCGGCGTGCGGACGGGCAGGGGCGCATTCTTTCCAACGTCGTCTTATCGCAATTCGACAAGCACGCGATCTACGGCGGCGTCGTTCCGGAAATCGCGGCGCGCGCCCACACCGATTGCCTGGACCGGCTGGTGCAGGTCGCCTTGGCGGAAGCCAAAATCGGATTCTCCGATCTTTCCGGCATTGCGGCCGCGTCGGGGCCGGGGCTTATCGGTGGCCTTATCGTCGGGGCGACGACGGGCAAGGCGCTGGCGCTTGCGACGGGGAAACCGTTTCTCGCGATCAACCATCTCGAGGCGCACGCGCTGACCGTCGGTTTGACTGACGGCGTTCGGCCGCCCTATCTGATGCTTCTCGTCTCAGGCGGGCATACGCAACTGCTGCTGGTCGAGGATGTCGGCCGCTATCGCAGGCTTGCGACGACGATCGACGATGCGCTGGGTGAAGCCTACGACAAGACGGCGAAGCTTTTGGGGCTGCCGATGCCGGGTGGTCCGTCCGTCGAAAAGGCGGCGCTCAGCGGCAATCCCAAGCGGTTCGATCTGCCACGTCCGATGGCCGGTCGCGAGGACCCGCATTTTTCTTTCGCCGGACTGAAAACGGCGGTCCGGCATGCGGCGGCGAAGATCGCGCCGCTGTCGGCCACGGATGTCGCCGATCTTTGTGCGTCGTTCCAGGCGGCGGTTTGCGAAAGTGTTGCGGATCGCGTGCGGCGTGCGATGCGGGTTGCTCTGTCGTCGCTTCCCGAAGATCGGCCAAAACCGTTTGTCGTCGCTGGCGGCGTGGCGGCGAACAAGGTTCTGCGCACGGCGCTTGTCGGCGTGTCGGAGGATTTCGGATTTACGTTTCATGCGCCGCCGCTCGGGCTTTGCACCGACAATGGTGCGATGATTGCCTGGGCCGGGGCGGAACGTCTGGCGCTCGGTCTTGTCGACGGATTGCAGGCGCCGGTTCGCCCGCGCTGGCCGCTCGATCCCGACGCCGTCAAAGCAACAGGTGCGGGAGTCAAAGCATAAGTCTGACGCACGCGTCATTGTGGCGTGCTAAGCTTTGGCGGCATCGGAGTGGGGGACGCGTCTTTGCAATTGCGATCGATCAGCATCATCGGCGGTGGCGCGTGGGGAACAGCCCTCGCGCAGACGCTTTCGTACAACGATGCGAACGTGACGCTCTGGGCGCGTGAGCCTGAAATCGTCGAAGATATCAATGCTCGTCACGTCAATCGCGTGTTTCTGCCGGGTGTGGATCTCAACGCATCCATTCGCGCGACGGGTGATCTCGCGAAGGTTGCGGCGGCGGATGCGATCCTCGCCGTTGCTCCGGCGCAGCATTTGCGTGCCGTGCTCTCCGATCTGGCGCGGCACCTGCCTGATGGCGTGCCGATCGTCATCTGCTCAAAGGGGATCGAACAGGCGACCGGCAAGTTCATGGGCGACGTGCTCGAAGAGGTCGTGCCGCAGGCGACGCGCGCCGTGCTGTCGGGCCCAAGCTTTGCCGCCGACGTCGCGCGAGGATTGCCGTCAGCGCTGACGCTTGCCTGCCGCAACGAAGCGGTCGGACGTGCGCTGACCGCGTCGCTGTCGTCCCGGCAGATGCGGCTCTACTGGTCGAGCGATGTGCTCGGTGCCGAACTCGGCGGTTCCGTCAAGAACGTGCTGGCGATTGCAGCCGGCATCGTCGAAGGGCGCGGGCTAGGGACCAGCGCGCATGCGGCGATCGTCACCCGCGGCTTCGCCGAACTGCGCCGCTTCGGAGACGTGATGGGCGCACGGCCCGAAACGCTGCTCGGCTTGTCGGGCCTCGGCGATCTCATTCTGACGTGCGGCAGCGCGCAGTCACGCAATATGTCGCTCGGACGAGGTCTGGGTGAAGGGCGCACGCTTTCGGAAATCCTCGGGGGGCGTTCGGCCGTGACGGAAGGCGTCTACACGGCGGCAGCGCTCGTCGGCCTGGCGCGCAGCAAGGCTGTCGAGATGCCGATCGCGGAAGCCGTGCATGAAATCATCGAGGGGCGGCTTGGCGTCGATGAGGCGATCGCCGGACTGATGCAGCGTCCGCTCAAGGCCGAGGACTGACGACGTCGCGGCGGCGCTGCAACGGATGGCGACGCCTTTACCGAATCTCAAGACAGTTTCGACAATGTGGCCTCAACGGCGGCCGCGACCCTTGAGGTCCAGGCCCCACGCTGAAGAAGCGTCTCCTGTCGTGTCGCGTCCAAGGACCCCATGCTCGCCGAGCGTGGGGTCTTTGATTTTTGGGCACGGGTTGAGCGGCCTCGCGTTTCACGCTACGCAACGGCTCGATGCTTTGCAAAGGCCCTTCGCATGCCCGCTTACTGGCTATTGAAATCGGAGCCCGACGCGTTTTCGTGGGACGAGCTCGTATCGCGCGGCGCGAAGGGCGAGTCCTGGGATGGTGTGCGCAACTATCAGGCGCGCAACAACATGCGCGCGATGAAGGTCGGCGATCTCGGTTTTTTCTATCATTCGAATGAGGGGAAGAACGTCGTCGGTATTTGCCGCATCATCGCGTTGGCGCATCCGGAAGCGAAAGACGAAACCGGAAAATGGGAGTGCGTCGACGTTGCCGCCGTCGCACCGGTTCCGAACCCGGTGACGCTCGAAGCGATCAAAGCCAATCCGAAGCTCGACGGCATGGTGCTGGTCAACAATTCGCGCCTCTCGGTGCAGCCGGTCTCCGCCGACGAATGGAAAGAAGTCTGCCGCATGGGCGGAGTCGAGCAGCGGAAGCTCAAGGTGTGAGCAGCGAACGTCTCGATCGCGCTGACCCACAATCGCTCGCGAATTTCATCAAAGCGAACACCGAATTGCTGGCGCCGCCTCTGGTGCCGGAAATCCTGCTGCATCTGGCCGCGGAGTCGTTGCCGATCTGGCAGAAGACGGAAGAACAGCTCGGAGAAATGAACGTGCCGCCGCCCTTTTGGGCTTTCGCCTGGGCCGGCGGGCAGGCCGCGGCGCGCTATCTACTCGACACTCCGGACATCTGCCGGGGACTTCCCGTGCTCGACCTTGGATCAGGTTCCGGTATCTCCGCGATTGCAGCCGCCAAAACCGGAGCGGCGCACGTTCTTGCCGCCGACATCGACGCCCTGGCCCTTGCTGCGTGCGGCCTCAACGGTAAGGCTAATAACGTTCATATCGACATCACGGAGGTGGATCTTCTGGCGCGGTCTGGACCTAAGGAAGGCGTCGTCATCGTCGGGGATCTCTTCTATGAACGGGAGCTTGCCGACCGGGTGCTGGGCTTCATAGATGCCGCGAAATTGGCGGGATGCACGGTCCTCATCGGCGACCCGCAACGGAGCTATTTCCCGCGCGGCCGCTTCGAAAAACTCATTGAATACCAGGTGCCCGTAACGCGCGAACTCGAAGATGCGGAAATCAAGCGGACGGCCGTCTGGCGTGCCTGACGGTTGCGATTTTCGGTCCTACCTTCGAGCATGTTGTGGCGGGCGGATTGTCGCATCATAATGACGAAATTAATGGCCGCTTCCCAGACGGCTAGCCGGAGGAACGTTCGAAATGTCCGACAAAGTTTATCCCGTTCCCGCCGAGTGGGCGGAACGCGCGTACATCAACGCCGATCAATACCGGGAATTGTATGAGCGGTCCGTCTCCGATCCCGAGGGGTTCTGGTCGGACGCCGGCAAGAGGCTCGAGTGGATCAAGCCTTACAGCCGCGCCAAGAACACCTCGTTCCAACCCGGCAACGTCGACATCCGCTGGTTCGAGGACGGGACGCTCAACGTCTCTGCGAACTGCATCGACCGGCATCTGGCAACGCGCGGCGATCAGGTGGCGATCATTTGGGAAGGCGACAACCCGAACGAAAGCGAGACGATCACCTACCGGCAACTCTCCGAGCGCGTGCAGCGGTTCGCGAACGTGCTCAAGAAGCACGGCGTCAAGAAAGGCGACCGCGTCACGATCTATCTGCCGATGATTCCGGAAGCAGCTTACGCCATGCTCGCCTGCACGCGCATCGGCGCGGTGCATTCGATCGTTTTCGGCGGCTTCTCGCCGGACAGCTTGCAGAACCGCATCGAAGATGCGGAGTCGTCGGTCATCATCACCGCGGATGAAGGTCTGCGCGGCGGCAAACCCGTTCCTCTGAAAAAGAATGCCGATGCCGCGCTCGCCAAATGTACTGGCGACAAAAAAATGCTCGTCGTGCGCCGCACCGGCAACCCGGTGGCATGGACGCCGGGGCGGGATCTCTGGCTGCACGAGGAACTCGAATCCGTTTCCGGCGAATGCCCGCCGGAAGAAATCGGAGCGGAAGATCCGCTGTTCGTTCTTTATACGTCAGGATCGACGGGCAAGCCGAAGGGTGTGGTGCATACGACCGGTGGTTATCTGCTTTATGCGTCGATGACGCACCAGTACGTTTTCGACTACCACGATGGCGACGTCTACTGGTGCACCGCCGACGTCGGCTGGGTGACGGGGCACAGCTACATCGTCTACGGCCCGCTTGCGAACGGCGCGACGACGCTGATGTTCGAAGGCGTTCCGACATATCCGAGCGCGTCGCGCTTCTGGGACGTTGTCGACAAGTGGAAGGTATCGATTTTCTACACGGCGCCGACGGCGATCCGCTCGTTGATGGGCGCGGGCGATGATCTCGTCAAACGCTCGAGCCGTTCCTCGCTTCGCCTTCTCGGGTCGGTCGGTGAGCCGATCAATCCGGAAGCATGGGAGTGGTATTACAACGTCGTTGGTGAAGGCCGTTGCCCGATCGTCGATACGTGGTGGCAGACGGAAACCGGCGGCATCATGATCTCGCCGCTGCCCGGCGCAACCGACTTGAAGCCGGGGTCGGGGACGAAGCCGTTCTTCGGCGTGCAGCCGGCGCTGGTCGACGACAAGGGGCAATTGCTCGAGGGCGAAGCGCAGGGCAACCTCGTCATTCTCGATAGCTGGCCCGGCCAGTCGCGCACGATCTACAAAGATCATGATCGTTTCGAAAAGACGTACTTCTCGGCTTATCCCGGAATGTACTTCAGCGGCGACGGCTGCCGGCGCGATGCCGACGGCTACTACTGGATCACCGGCCGCGTCGACGACGTCATCAACGTTTCCGGTCACCGCATGGGAACGGCGGAAGTCGAGAGCGCGCTGGTCTCGCATCCCAAGGTGGCGGAAGCCGCCGTCGTCGGGTATCCGCACGACCTCAAGGGGCAGGGCATCTACTGCTACATCACGCTCATCATGGGCGAGAACGGCGACGATGGCCTGAAGAAAGATCTCGTCGCGCACGTGCGCCGTGAAATCGGGCCGATCGCGTCTCCGGATCTCATCCAATTTTCGCCGGGCCTGCCGAAAACGCGGTCGGGCAAGATCATGCGCCGCATTCTGCGCAAGATCGCCGAGGACGATTTCGGAAATCTCGGAGACACCTCGACGCTTGCCGATCCGGCGGTCGTCGACGAACTGATCACGAACCGGCAGAACAAGCGCGGTGCCGCCTAGAAGTCCGACGCGATGCCGCCCGTTTCCCAATCGCCGAAACGGGTCGGCTCGGGTCCTGAACGGCCGCCGACTTCGGGCGGTCGTGTTTGATTGGCGGCCTGCTGGCGGCGTGCTTCGGCCTCCGCTAGCGCCCGTTGCGCTTCCGGCGTGAGCGGCCGGGCTTCGCCATTCGGCTCTGAAGCTTCGGCGTTCTTTTCTCGATCGGGATCGGTGTTCACGACAGCGGCACCTTGATTTATGGCCGGAGGACGGCTCCTTCAGGTCTTTATACGATCTTGACGGGACCATATATATGCTGCGGTCGGCCGCATGATGGCCGGTGGTCGCTTATGGGATCCGTCACGAATGCCGATGAACTATGCCAGGACAGCACTTCTTCTTGCTGTGCTCACCGCGATTTTCGTGGCGCTCGGCGCTGCCGTCGGCGGTAAGTCCGGTCTGGTCTTCGCCTTCTTCGCGGCGATGGTCATGAACGCGTTCAGCCTGTGGAAGTCCGACACGGCCGTGTTGCGCATGTTCAATGCGCAGGAAGTCGACGACCGGTCGGCGCCCGAATACGTGCAGCTCGTTCGTGATCTCGCGAAACGGGCCGGGCTGCCGATGCCGCGCGTCTATGTGATGAACAATCCGCAGCCCAATGCATTCGCGACCGGACGCAACCCGTCGAACGCGGCCGTCTGCGCGTCGACGGGGCTGCTTGAAACTTTGAACCGTGACGAGCTTGCGGGCGTCATGGCGCACGAGCTTTCGCACATCAAAAATCGCGACACGCTGACGATGGCTGTCGCGGCCACGATCGGCGGCGCGGTGTCGATGTTCGCGCAGTACCTGCAATTCGGAATGCTGTTCGGCGGCGGACGCAGCGACGAGCGCGGCGGACTCGGCGTCATCGGTACGCTGGCGGCGGTGATCATCGCGCCGATGGCGGCCGGCCTCGTGCAGATGGCCATCAGCCGCTCGCGCGAATATCAGGCCGATCGCATGGGCGCGATGATTTGCGGAAATCCACTGTGGCTTGCCTCGGCGCTCAGAAAGATCGACCGCTCGGCGCGGCACGTCGAAAATCCGGAAGCGGAAGCCGTTCCGGCAGCCGCGCACATGTTCATCATCAATCCGCTCAACGGGCATGGCGTCGACAATCTTTTTTCGACGCATCCCAACGTCGAGAACCGGATCGCTGCGCTTGAGTCGATGGCCCGCGAGATGGGTGTGACATCGGCTGCGGCGCGCGGCGAAGCCGAGCCGACAGACTGGGACGCGATGCCCAATGCGTCGGACGACAGCCGTGGCGAAGTCTGGATCGGCGGACAGAAGTACACGAAACCTCCGAGCCCGTGGGGTTGACGTGTCGAAGGCAGTGACGAACGACCGTGGCGCCCGGTATGGCAAGCGCCCTCCAGAGCGTCAGCGAAGCGCGCCGAATCCGTCTGCGCCGCCGACCAGCGCCGATGGCTTGCTAGCGCGCGACGTCGCCGTTTCGGCGCTGTTTTCGGTGCTGGTTGAGAAACGGCCGTTCGACGACGTATTTGCGAAAGCCGCGGCGGCGCGAAATCTGGCGCCACGCGATCGTGCGTTTGCGCGGCTGATCGCGACGACGGTCTTGCGCAATCGCGGCTCGCTGCAAGCCGTGCTTCGCACGTATCTCGAAAAGCCATTGCCGGAGCATCTCGGCCGGCTGGAGCAAATCCTGCTCGCAGCAGCTGCGCAGCTTTTGCTGATCAAAACGCCGCCGCACGCGGCCATATCTCTCGCGGTCGATCAGTGTCGCGCGGATCGCGTCGGCAAGCGGTTCGGCAATCTCGTGAACGCCGTGTTGCGACGGCTGAGCGAAAGCGGCAGCGGACGTCTGGCGTCGCTCGACAACGTCATGCTGACGTTTCCGGACTGGCTGATGGCCCGGTGGAGCCGCACGTATGGCGCCGCCGAGGCCCGACAGATCGCGCGCGCTTCGCTCTCCGAGCCGTCGCTCGACATTACCGTCAAATCCGACGCCGACGCGTGGGCGTCGCGCCTCAACGGCGTTGCGTTGCCGACAGGATCGATCCGCTGCTCGCATGTCGGACGCGTCGAAGAACTCGACGGGTATAATGACGGCGCATGGTGGGTTCAGGACGCCGCCGCCGCGCTGCCGGTCAAGCTTCTCGGTGACGTGAGCGGGCTCTCGGCGCTCGATCTTTGTGCTGCGCCCGGCGGCAAGACGGCGCAACTTGCTGCGGGCGGCGCGCGCGTCGTCGCGGTCGATAAATCGGCGGGACGATTGGCGCGGCTGCAGGAGAACTTGCAGCGCCTCGGTCTCTCGGCCGAGATTTCGGTTGCGGACGCGCAAAGCTTCAGCAGCGAGACGGCGTTCGATGTCGTGCTGCTCGATGCTCCGTGTACCGCAACGGGCACGATCCGGCGCCATCCCGATATTCTTTATCTGAAGCGTCCCGAGGATGTCGCGGCGCTTGCGAGCTTGCAGGCCAAGCTGTTGCGGCAGGCGGCGCGTCTCGTGAAGTCCGGCGGCACGCTGCTCTACTGCACGTGCTCGCTCGAACCGGAAGAGGGCGAGGAACAGATCGCGGCGTTTCTGTCCGAGCATCGCGATTTTCGGCGCCGGCCGATCGCGCTCGACGAGACGGTCATCCCGTTGCTGTGGCGGACGGCCGATGGCGATCTCCGGACGCTTCCCTCGTATTTTTCAGAGCTTCCCGAGGGGTTTCGCGGCCTCGACGGCTTCTATGCGGCGATGCTGGTCAAGGCCGATTGTTAACGGATACCTGAGCGCCGCGCCTTGTTTTCGCGCCGGTGCAAGGCTAGTTCGGAAGGCATCACGCGTCAGCCAGGGAAGCGCATGCCGAGCCTCAACGTCACGGAGCGTTTAAAAATACGCTCGCTGTCGGTCGAGCGGCTGCGGCGGCGGGCTTTGACGCGGACGTTGTCCTCACCGATTTTTCGCTGGCGCTATGCGGGAGCCGGCGCGGATCAGATCCTCATCGTGCCGCAGGAATTGCGTGCGGCCGATCCGAGTTTCTGGAGCGAAGTTGCGCACGGTCATTTCGGCCTCGCTTCGCAAATTGCCGATCTCAAGGGTGCGTCGCCGTTTCGCGTCAAGCCTCCGAGCCCGGCCTGGGCACGCGAGCTGCACGGTTTCGGCTGGCTTCGCCATCTCGCGGCAACGGAAGAAGAGGAAGCTGCGGCAGCAGCGCGCGACCTCGTGCTCGATTGGATTTCGCTACGTAATGCGACGAGCGGGATCGCTTATGAACCGGAGATCGTCGGACGACGGCTGATTTCGTGGATCGCGCAAGCGGGCATGCTGCTCGAAGATCTCGACGCGCGGTCTTATTCGGCGGTGATGTCCAGCATCGGTCAGCAGATCGTTACGCTCAAAGCCACGTGGCGGAGCGCGCCGGATGGAATTCCGCGACTGACCTGCCTTATCGCGCTGGTGCTTTCCGATCTCGCGGTTTCCGGTCATGACCGGCAGCTCAAGGATGCACAAGAGTCTCTCATCGAGGAACTGCAACGGCAAATTCTGGAGGACGGCGGGCACGTAAGCCGCAGCGCCAGCGTGCTCGCAGATCTGATCCTTGATTTGCTGCCGCTCGGTCAGTGCTTCCATTCGCGCGGACGCCAGCCGCCTGAAGAGATCAGTGCGTCGGTCAAGAAATCTCTTGGCTTCCTGCGCTTCATGCGTCTCGGCGACGGCATGCTGGCGCGCTTCAACGGCGTCAGCACGGGTTCGCCCGCGACGGTCGCAACCGTGCTCGGATATTCGGGAGCGGATCTCGAATTGCCGTCTGCGGCGCAGGCCTCCGGTTACGCCCGTCTCGAGCGTGGAGATACGACGATCGTTGTCGATGTCGGCTCGCCGCCGCCGCTCGAAATGGCGACGGAAGCGCAAGCTGGCGCGCTCTCGTTCGAAATGTCGTCGCGGCAATATCTGGTGTTGGCGAATGGCGGGTTTCCGGGTCCGGCCGATCAAAGCTGGGTGTCTGCCGCGCGCGCGACGGCGAGCCACAACACGCTCGCGCTTGCGGAAACATCGTCGTCGCGCCTCGTGCGTCATCCGCAGCTCGAGGCGATGATCGGAGGAATGCCGATCAAAGGTCCGGATAATGTGTTTTCGGCGGCCGGCGAAAAGGACGGGCAGATCTTCATCGATACCAGCCACGATGGCTATCTGAAGCGCTTCGGGCTGATCCATTCGCGCCGTCTGTCGCTATCTGCCGACGGCAATACGCTCGAAGGCGTCGATGCACTGAGGCCGCCGAAAGGGCAGCTTCGGCTCAAGACCGATTTACCTTACGCGATCCATTTTCATCTGCATCCCGACTGCCGCTGCACGCTCGACGAGCCGAGCCTCTGCCGCGTGAAGCTCCCTGACGGACGCATCTGGATGTTCAGCGCCAAGGGCTCGACGCTGACGATCGAGGAAAGCATTTTCTATGTCGATAGCGCGGGTCCTAGGCCGTCGCTGCAGATCGTTCTGCGCGGAACGACGTTCGGCGAAACCGACGTTCAGTGGTCGATGCGTTGCGAGCCTTGAGATGCTCGGCTGATCGGTCGAATTTGCAAGTATACGCGGCACAATCGCGCGTTTCACTTTGAGTAGGATGGCCTTGCGGGTGAGAGCGTGATAACCGCGTCTCACAACCATGCGGGGTAACTATGGCCGATCCGAAAATACGACGCGCGCTGCTCTCGGTTTCCGACAAGACGGGGCTTCTGGCGTTTGCCAAGTCATTGGCCGAGCGGGGTATTGAGATCGTATCGACCGGCGGGACGGCGTCAGCTTTGAAAGCGGCGGGACTGAACGTCATCGACGTTTCGGAATTGACCGGCTTTCCGGAGATGATGGACGGCCGGGTGAAGACACTGCATCCGCGCGTGCATGGCGGTCTTCTCGGTATTCGCGGCAACGCCGAACACGAAAAATCCGCGCGCGATCACGGCATCCTTCCGATCGATCTTCTGGTCGTCAACCTCTATCCGTTCGAGGCGACGGTTGCGAAGGGCGCGTCGTATGAAGATTGCGTCGAGAACATCGATGTCGGCGGTCCGGCGATGATCCGTGCGGCCGCAAAAAATCATGACAGCGTCGCGGTCGTCGTCGAGACTGAAGATTATGCGCGACTGTTGACCGAGCTTTCCGAAAACGATGGCGCGACCAGCTTGGCTTTCCGCAAGGTGCTTGCAGCGAAGGCTTTCGCGCGTTCGGCTGCCTACGATGCTGCGATCAGCAATTGGTTTGCGGGTGTTCTTGAAACGCCTGCGCCGGAGTGGCGCGCGTTCGGCGGCAAGCTCGCGCAGTCGCTCCGCTATGGCGAGAACGCGCATCAATCGGCGGCGCTGTACATTTCGGATCGTGGCCGCGCCGGCGTCGCGACGTCGCGACAGCTGCAGGGCAAGGAACTCTCGTACAACAACATCAACGACACAGATGCGGCGTTCGAACTGGTGTCGGAGTTCGATGCCAAAGTCCCGGCGGTTGCGATCATCAAGCATTCCAATCCGTGCGGCGTGGCGATCGGCGGATCGATTGTGGATGCGTATCTGAAGGCGCTGGCGTCGGATTCCGTCAGCGCATTCGGTGGCATCGTGGCGCTCAATCAGGCGATCGACAAAGGCGCGGCTGAGGAAATCACCAAAATCTTCACCGAGGTCGTCATTGCTCCGGATGCAACCGACGAGGCGAAGGCGATTTTCGCGGCGAAGAAAAACCTTCGGCTGCTGCTGACAGGCGGGTTGGCGGAGAGCCGCGCGGCTGGTTTGCTCGTCAAGTCCGTGGCGGGCGGCTTCCTCGTGCAGACGCGCGACAACAAGAATTCCGATGATCTCGATTTGCAGATCGTCACCAAGCGCGCCCCGTCACCCAGCGAGCTTTCCGATTTGAAATTCGCATTCAAGGTGGCGAAGCACGTCAAGTCGAACGCTATCGTCTATGCCAAGGGCGGCGCGACGGTCGGTGTCGGTGCCGGTCAGATGAGCCGTGTCGACTCGGCACGCATTGCGGCTTGGAAGGCGGCGGAAGCTGCGAAGGCGCAAGGCCTGGATGCGCCGCTGACGATCGGGTCGGTCGTTGCGTCGGATGCCTTCTTCCCGTTCGCCGATGGATTGATCACGGCGGCGGATGCGGGCGTCACGGCGGTCATTCAGCCGGGCGGTTCGATGCGTGATGACGAGGTGATCAAGGCCGCCGACGAGCGCGGCCTGGCGATGGTGTTCACCGGCGTGCGCCACTTCCGGCATTGATGCTGGCTCGTACCCCCACCCCTAACCCCTCCCCGCAAGGGGGAGGGGAATTGTTGGGGTTGCGCGTTGGCGGTGCCGAAGGCTGGCGCTCGCGCCTATGGCTGCCCCTCACCCTCACCCTAACCCTAACCCTCTCACCGTGAAGAATGGGGAGAGGGAATGGCCCTGCGATTGCTCACTTGCCCTGCCCACAAGGCGGAGCGGAATTTGTTGTGCCTGTCCTTTGAATCTGACCTGCGAAGGAGGAGGGGAACAGATGCTTTGCTAGCTCGCGTGCGGCTTCGTGCGAACGAACAACATCAGCACGACGCCGATCAGCAGGAACGCGAGGATCGCGGACATGCCGATGCGCTGGTTGCCGGTTTGCTGCGTCAGGAACGCGACGGCGAACGGTGCAAGGAACGCCGTCACCTTTCCGGAGAAAGCGAACAGGCCGAAGTACTGCGTGATCTTTTCCGCTGGCGCCAAGCGGGCGAGCAGCGAGCGGCTGGCGGCCTGAACGGGTGCTGCGACGAGGCCGACGAGAATGGCGAAGGCGAGGAAGACCTGCTCGCCCGTCGCCGAGAACGGTTTTGATCCTGTCACCTTTTCCGCGACCTCGGTGGTGAACAGGATGTGCGTTTTGTCGACCGAGAGAATTCCGACAGCTCCGGCGACGAGCGCCAGAAGCGCGACGATGATGACCGTCTTCGGTCCGAAGCGATCGTCGAGGCGGCCGCCGATCAGCGCGCCGAACGCGCCGACGAGCGTCAGAACGATCCCGAACATGCCAAGTTCGAGCGGTCCCCAGCCGAAGACCGATGCGCCGTAGATGCCGCCGAAGGCGAAGATGGCGGTCAGGCCATCGGTGAAGATCATGCGTGCGATCAGGAAGATCATCAGGCTCGGCATCGACGGCAGCGACTTGATCGTGTGCCAGAGCTCGGTCGCTGCCGAATGCTGCGGCTCGTTCGGGTTGCGCGGCGTTCTCCTGTCGGGCACGAACAGGAAAAACGGAATGATGAAGATCGCGAACCATACTGCGGCGAACGGGCCGGTGATGCGGTCGCTTTGATGTGAAGCTGCGTCGAGGTTCAGCAGCGGATCGAGGCCCAGAAGCGTTGTCGTCGTTCCTGGCATGGGAACCAGGAAGCCCGCGACGAGCGCCAAGCTGACGAGGCCACCGAAATATCCGACGGCCCAGCCTGTTCCTGACAAACGGCCAAGTTCGCTTCGCGGCACGAGGCCGGTCATGATCGCGTTGGAGAAGACGCTCATCAACTCGGCGGCCAACGTCGCTACGACGAAGCCTGCGAGCACGAGCAGGATTGTCGTCAATGGTGCGCCGGGCGTTCCGAGCCAGAGCGCGCTCAGGCCGGAGAGAAAGACGAGCGAGAGCGCGGCCATCCAAGGTTTGCGTGCACCGCGTCCGTCCGCAGCCGCGCCGAGAAACGGGCTCAGCACAGCGATCAGCAAACCGGCGACGGCGGCTGCGTAACCCCAGAGCGCTTGTCCGCAGGCAGCCTTCTCGCTGCCTTCCGCGATGAGCGTGCCGCAGACCGGGTTCTGAACAATGGCGTTGGCGAAGTAGGGTGCGAACAGGAACGTCTGCACGAGCGTGTAGTGCGGCTGCGTTGCCCAATCGAACAGCATCCACGACACCAAGGCGCGTGATGGGGCACGTTCGGGTTGGGGAGTTGCCGTCGAAGCTCCGTTCGCGGCTTCGCCTGCAGCGCCTGTCGCCATGAAGTCCCCCTTCGTCGGTGCTTGACTGCGCGTGCCCGGCGCATCTCAGCAGATTTCGGCTCTCAGTCCCGAAGCACGATCAGATGGTCGGGAAGCTCGTTCGGATCAATCGATCCCGGCGGAAAATGCTCGGAGAGATGCACGCCGATACGCTCGATGGCGTGGACGAAACCGTCGGTTGCTTTGCCGGCGCCGATCTCGCTCGTGAATTCATCGACGATCGACTGCCATGTTCCTTTCGGCACGCGCTGATCGATGCCGCTGTCGGCGATGATGTCGACGCGCTGCTCGGCGAGCGAGACGAAAATCAGGACGCCCGTCCGTCCTGTTGTCGTGTGGAGGTTCTGCGCGAGGAATTGCTCGGCGGCGCGCCGCCGGGTGTTGGCGCGCAGGATCGAGCGCGGCACCAGCGCCATGCGGACTTTCGGATGCCACGCGAGGAAGAACAGCGCGAGAAATACGACGAGCTGGATGAGGAAGATGATCTGGACCTTCATCCAGGTGAAGTAGATGAGCGGCCAGGGAACGATCAGCGCCAACAGCGCCGCCCACATCAGCGGGATGTGATCGTAACGGCTGCTTTGATCGGCGATGACGGCGACGATTTCGCCCGACGTCGTGCGTTCGGCGTTGGTGATCGCCTCGGAAATCCGCTCGGCGTCTGTGCTGCTGATGAAGCCCATCGATCGCAATCGTTCCGTTGTTTTCGCCGTCATTGCTACCAGCTTCCCGATGCTCCGCCGCCGCCGAAGCCGCCGCCACCACCGGACCAGCCGCCGCCTCCGCCACCGCTCGACCAGCCACCTCCGCCGCCCCAGCCGCCGGAGCCGCCGGGTATGATGACGATGCCGCCGCGGCGGCGCCGTCCGTCGGGTGTGCCGGTCTGCATCGATCGTGCGCTGTTGTAGTTGATCCAGAGGATGAAGGCGACGAATGCCAGGAAGATCAGCAATTGAAACATTTCCGCCGAGTCCTCGGGCGGAGGGTGTCCGCCCTGCGCGCGGCGCTTCACCTCTTCGGGGTCGCCGAGAACGACGGTTCGAATGTCGCGAACGCCGTCCTTGATACCGCCAGCGTAGTCACCGCGCCGGAACTTTGGCAGGATCGCATTCTGAATGATGAGCGCCGACATCGTGTCGGTCATATAAGGTTCGAGGCGGCGGCCGACCTCGATGCGCACCTTGCGGTCGTTGGGCGCGACGATCAGCAGAATGCCGTTGTCCTTGCCCTTCTGGCCGATGCCCCATTTGCGCGCGAGGCCGATGCCGTAGTCCTCGATCGCGTAGCCGTCGAGAGACTTGACCGTGACGACCGCGATCTGGTCGGTCGAGGTCTGCTCGAGTTCGGCGAGCGTGCTTTCGAGGTCAGCCTTGTCCTGCGGCGAGAGCAGCCCGGCCTGATCAGTGATGCGGCCGGAAAGTTCCGGGTAGTTCGGCGCGGCAAAAGCCGGCGCGATCAAAATTGCGCACGCCGCAAGCAGGGCCAGCAGTGCATTGCGCACGCTGCCCCAAGGCTCGCGACGTGTCATCATGGACCGAGCGGCGATTGCTGCGACAGTCATCGGACGGACTCCACCAAGGAGTTCAAACCGCTGCCGTTACGATTTGCCGAAATCGACTTTGGGCACCTTCTGCTCTTCGGCCGGGATATCGAACGCCGCCATCTCCTTGGCCGAAGGATAAAGCGCCGTTTTCCAGAGGCGTCCGGGGAACGTGGTGATTTCGGTATTGTAGGCGCGGACGGCGTCGATGTAATCGCGCCGCGCGATGGCAATGCGGTTCTCGGTGCCGGCCAACTCGCTCTGCAGCGCCAGGAAGTTCTGTCCTGACTTGATGTCCGGATAGCGTTCGACAACGGCCATCAACCGGCCGAGCGCGCCGCCGAGCGTCGACTGCGCATCCTGGAATTTCTTCATGGCATCCGGATTGGTCAGGATATCCGGCGGGATCTGAATGTTCGTCGCCTGCTTGCGGGCTTCCGTGACTTCGGTCAGTACCGTCTTTTCCTGATCCGCGAAACCTTTCACGGATTCGACGAGATTCGGGATGAGGTCGCTGCGGCGCTTATATTGGTTCAGGACCTCGCTCCAATTGGCTTTGGCCTGCTGCTCATATGTAGGAATCGTATTGATTCCGCAGCCCGCCATTGCGAGCGCAGTTCCGATGATCGCGAATAGTGCGAGCGGCCGGATAACGAACATTCTGGTGATGGCGGTCATGACGCGGGTCGTCCCTGTTCTGGCGCCTCGCGGGCGCGCACGCAGTGAGCTTCGCAAGGCCTTACGGCCCGCTCTTTCCTATGAGTTTCCTAGACGGCGTTCAAGTGAGGCAAGCGGAGAAGACGCCGTCTTCGCAACGAATAGTGCGCTTTTCTGATGCGGATCGCATTTCTGAATGCTCTCCAGGAGAAACTTGAGACAGTGCACGCTGCTGACGGCCGCGCCAAGCGAGACGGCGCGGCTTCAGACGGCAAAGGCCGCACTCCAATGCGGCCTTTTCAATTCGCGTAGAATTCGCGCTAAGTCGGAAGCCGATTATTTGCGGGGGGATGAATTGGGAGTAACTGCTTCCAACGCGATAGCGACACGTCCATGCGTATTGGGAAGGCCGAAGCGAATACGGGGATACTGAAAACTACGGCCACCATAATCATACATGCCAATGCAGCCTGCATGACCTGAATGATGTGCTTCAATCGAATGCACCCTCCTGTGACATTGCGGGTGCATTTTGCTTGGCGAGTGTGGCTTGAGGTTGGCGCATCTGCGGCGCAGAGAAGAATGTGCGGCGCACGAATTGCGTGGCCGCACACGTTCGAGTGTTACCACCAGCGGCAATAGCGGCGGCCATGTCTCCACCAGCAATGGCGCTGGCGATGATGCCAACGGCGGCGCCAGTAGACGTTCTGCGTCTGCGATGCCTGCTTGGAAATCTGATTGAGAGCGTGAACGTTTGCGTTGACGGTAGCGCTCGCATATCCCGCGCCGAGCACCATCGTGACAGCAAGAATTGCTATCCCCAGTATCGTCCTCATTACGTCGACTCCACGATTGGCGGCGCCGCCTTGACGCCGGGAGCGACTATAACGATCGCGATTTCGTGCTTCTCCATACGGATTTGTGAGGTAGCGCGTTTTCGCTGTTCTTGTGCAATCGCGCTACGCTTACATTTTCGTATGCTGGCTTATGCATTCACAGACATAAAGCCGTTTATTTCCAGCGGAGCCATTCGAGCGATTTCGGACCGCGGCAGAAATCCTGGCGATGCAGATAGTAACAGCGGCGGCCGTCGAAATAATCGTCTTTATAGAATGGGTCGCCGGCATACGTCGAAAAGCCGAAACCGTATCCATAAAGCGGGCCGCGGCGCGAATAGCCTTTGCGCTTCTGCGCAACAGGTTTGTGACGGTGCGCGACATGCGCCTTCTGTGAATGGTGTTTGTAAGAATGATGCGCGTGCCGGTGATGGGCCGCGCTGGCGTTGGCGCCACTCGCAAGCCATGCCAACGCGGCGGCCACGGTAGCAAACGCGATCGTGCTCGTTTTCATGTGCTGCCTTTCGATGGAGTTGGCGCGCGGCGTCCGGCTGCGAAGATAAATAGCTTCGACCGGCAAAGCGCAAGAATGGCTCCGGACGGTTAAATCCGAAGCCATTCTGCTATGCTATTCGAATTGCAGGTTAGTAGCTGCAGTAGCGCCGTCCGTAGCGCCAATAGCAGTCCGAATAGTCGTAGTCGTAATAGTCGTCATCGTAATATGGGTCGCCGAGGTAGATGCCCGGGCCCCAGCCGAACCAGCCGCCGCCACGCCCATGGCCGTGCCCGTGACCCCGGCCGTGCCATCCGCCGTGACGATCGCCGAAGTTGCGAGCCATGCGGGCGCCACCGAAATTGCCGCCTCGGAAGTTTCCGCCTCTGAAGCTGCCGCCATGACCGCCGGAAAATCCACCGCCATGACCACCGGAGAAGCCACCTCCTCCGCCGTGACCGCCGCCAAACTGCGCGGCTGAAGCCGCGGGAGCGAAAGCCGCCAAAGACAACGCTGCGCCAAGTGCAGCCAATGCGCTTACATACTTTTTCATAGTGAACCTCTGTTCTTCCGAGCCGAGTTCGAATTTTCAGATTTCGCTTGCTGTCGTCCGCCGGCTCTTCGTGCATGAGCAACGCAGCGCTCTGTCGAAGGTTGCGGAAACTATCGAAGCAGCGCGTAGAGGCTCACCGAAACGCGATCGGCTTGGATCGGAGTGTCCAGGACTGGCAGGGACTTCGGCCTGCCATCGACAGATGGGTGCACGCTGACGCACAGTGCCGCGAGCTGCGGTTTCGAAACGCGAGTTTTGGTAATTGCGATACCGACAACAGGGTGGGGCGTCCCTGTAAAATATGGAGCGGGCGAAGGGATTCGAACCCTCGACCCCGACCTTGGCAAGGTCGTGCTCTACCCCTGAGCTACACCCGCAAATCCATGTCCTCGACGCCTTGCGGCGGCGAGAGACACGCCTTATGGCGCAAGTGCCAACCCATTGCAAGGGGCGGAAAGCGACTGACCACCACGCCGCAGGACAGACCTCCGGAGAGGCTGGTAACGGCTTTGCAGCGAAAGAAGAATGCCCATATGCCCCTCACCCGCGACGAGCTGCTGCTCCGCCTCAACGATCTTGATATCAGAACGACCACGATCGACCATCCGGCCGTCTTCACGGTGGCGGAAAGCGAGACGGTCGAGATCCCGTTGCCTGGGGCGCATACGAAGAACCTGTTCCTGAAGGACGATCGGAGCCGTCTTGTCCTCGTCATCGCGAAAAGCGCGACGGTTGTCGATCTCAAGGGGCTCGCCAAGCGTTTAGGGATGGGGCGCTTTTCGTTCGGAAAGCCCGACCTGCTGATGAGTACGCTGGGCGTCACGCCGGGGTCGGTCACGGCGTTCGCCGTCGCAAACGATGTCGAGGGGCGTGTCACCGTGGTCGTAGATGAGACGCTAATGGAGCATGACAGCGTGAACTGTCACCCCCTGGAAAATACGGCAACGACCAACATTGCTTGTGAAGACCTTTTGCGGTTCATTCGATCCACTGGCCATGAGCCCCGCGTCATGGCGCTGACCGCCGCAGACGCTGTGGCGAGGAGTTGAGACTTATGGAATTCGGCACGAAAAAGTCTGCCCCGGGAGCTGCTGCTGCCGGGGACGTCATCAAGGATACGACGACGGCGTCGTTCAAGGCGGATGTGATCGACGCGTCCAAGTCGGTACCGGTGATCGTCGATTTCTGGGCGTCGTGGTGCGGCCCGTGCAAGCAGCTGACGCCGCTGATCGAAAAAGTCGTCCGCAGCTACAGCGGCAAGGTTCGACTGGCGAAAGTCAATGTCGACGAAAACCAGGCGGTTGCGGCGCAGCTTCGCGTTCAGTCGTTGCCGACGGTCTTGGCGTTTCGGGACGGCCAGCCGATCGACGGTTTCGTCGGCGCGCAGCCGGAGAGCGCCATCAAGGCGTTCGTCGATCGCCTGATCGCGGATGATGCCGACCTTGGTCTTGGTGAACTCCTGAAGTCCGCTGACGAGCTGCTGGAGCAAGGCGATCTGCAGGCGGCGGCAGAAATCTTCGCGACCGTTCTGCAGGAGGACCGGGCCAATGCCGAAGCGCTGGCAGGGCTCGCGTCCTGCTATCTGCGCAGCGGCGATGCCACCCGCGCGAAGCAGACCTTGGCTCTGGTGCCGCCCGATAAGCGCGAGGTCGCAGCCGTCCGCAGCGTCGAAGCCGCAGTGCTGCTCGCCGAGAAAGGTTCGTCTGCCGGCGATCTTTCGGCGCTCAAGCGACGGCTTGCAGAAAATCCCGAGGATCATCAAGTACGTTATGACCTCGCCGTTGGGCTTGCGGCCAACGGCGAACGCGGCGAAGCCCTTGAACTTCTGCTTGATCTCGTCAGGATGAACAGCCAGTGGAATGAGGAGGCGGCGCGCAAGCAACTTTTGCAGTTCTTCGATGCCTGGGGGCCGAAAGAGCCGCTTGTGAATGACGGACGCCGCAGATTGTCGTCCATCCTGTTTCGTTGAGAAGAGCACGCGTGCCTGCGGAGATGAATTTGACGCTTACTGAACGTTACGCGCGGCCGGCGGATTTGCCGGCGAGGATTCCCATCTTTCCGCTTCGCGGCGCAATCCTGCTGCCACGCGCAACCTTGCCGCTCAACATCTTCGAGCCGCGCTATCTCGAAATGATCGATGACGCGATGTCGAGCGCGCGTGTCATCGGCATTCTGCAGCCGATGCTCGCGGATGATGAAGATCAGGAAAGCCCGCTCGACAAGGCTGCGAAGCTGCGTGCCGTCGGATGTGCGGGGCGGGTGACGTCGTATCAGGAACTCGACGACGGCCGGCTGATCATCACGTTGACCGGCATCACGCGGTTCGAATGCGTCGGGGAAGCGGAAACAGACAAGCCGTATCGCATCATGAGCGTCAGCTACGACCGCTTTGCCAGCGATTTGACGGAAGGGCTCGGAGAAGAGCTTGTCGACCGGAAGAACCTGCTGCGTGTGCTGAAGACCTATCTCGAGGTCAACCGCTTGAAGACGGATTGGGCGACGATCCAGCGTGCGTCGAACGAGTTTCTCATCAACGCGCTGTCGGTGATGTGCCCCTATGGGCCGGAAGAAAAACAAGCTCTGCTCGAAGCGAAAGATTTGAAATCGCGCGCTGAGGTGCTGGTCGCGCTCGCCGAAATCGATCTCGCTTCGAACGGCAGCAGCGGATCGACGCTGCAATAAGGTACTGGAACCGCGCGAGGTTGCCTGACGTGGCCTTGGACACAGAGAACGACGACGAGCAGGCGAGCGCGGTCGATCCGAGGCTCCTCGAGCTTCTTGTCTGTCCTCTGACGAAGACGCGGCTGATCTATGATGCTTCCGCGCGAGAGCTGATCAGCAAAGCGGCCGGTCTCGCATTTCCAATTCGCAATGGCGTTCCGTTGATGATCGAGGACGCGGCGCGTCCGTTGACGGATCGCGATCTGCAAAAGCGCTAGTCGAAGTTGGCTTCATGTCGGCAGCGCGCTGATTGCGGCTACGATTTCAAAGAAATTGGTCATAAAGTTTGATCATTTTCGCCGCTTAACCAAGTCTCTTTAGACTCCATAAAACATGATCACCGACTGTCCCGCACTGCATCCGAGGGGCAGCGGTTTTGTTTCAAAAGCTTTTGCATACGCGCTTTGATGATTGGCGGCCGCTCAGCCGTGCGATCGCGTTCGCACAAGGCGCGCTTGCTTCTCGCCGCGTCGCGTTAGCCTTTGCATCGACGGGAATCGTCGCTGCGATTTTAGGGATCGCCCGCGAATGGGTGGTGCTCGATGAAGGCATGCCGCTGATCATCGGCGGCGTCATTCTCCTCTCGCTCAGTTCGATGTGCGGCTTTGTTCGAGCCGGTGAGATGGATCGCGGCGCCATTGGCCGCGCAGACGATCTGAGTGGAAAGGAAGCGGACGTTCTCGAAGATGCGCAGGATGCGCATTGGGAGTTCGCGGATCGGGCGTCGCAATATCGCGAGCTCCTCGACGTGCAACGCGACTTCGTCGTTCGCCGTTCGGCCGATGGACGTTTGGTGTTTGCAAATCGGGCCTTTTGCGAAGCATTCGGCGTTCGCAGCGAAGCTCTCCTTGGCTCCAAGTTCGAGCCGCCCGTGCTGGCGGAGGACGATTGCTCCGAGGCTGTCGCTTACGATTGCCGTGGCGCGCAGCTCGTCCATACGCAGAAGGGCCAGCGCTGGATCGCGTGGGACTTTCAGGAAATCAAAGGCGAAGAAGGCAGTGTCGAGTTTCAAGGCGTCGGGCGAGACATCACGGTTGAGCGCGGCGTCGAACGCGAGCTGAAGGACGCGCGCAATCAGGCCGAGATGGCAAGCCGCGCCAAATCGCGATTTCTTGCGACGATGAGCCATGAGATCCGCACGCCGATGAACGGCATCCTCGGAATGATCAGCCTCATGCGCGATACGCAACTCGACGCCGAGCAACGGACGTGCGCGCGCATCGTCGAAGATTCTACGCGGGCATTGCTCAATCTCGTCGACGACATTCTGGATTTTTCCAAGATCGAAGCCGGTAAGCTCGAGCTTGGAAGCAGGCCGTTTTCGCTCAAGACGTGCGTGGCGCAAGCGATGCAGCTTCTGGCGCCGAGTGCCGCAGCAAAACGTCTGTCGTTCACGTCGACACTCACGAATGACGTGCCGGAGTGGGTGATCGGCGATGAAATGCGCGTCCGTCAGATCGTGCTCAACTTGCTGTCGAATGCCATCAAGTTCACCGAAACGGGCGGCATCGGTGTCTGTGTTTCATTGGCGCCGGAGGCCGGTAAATCCGGCGGCGACTGCGAGATTGCGATCAAAGTCACCGACACCGGCGTCGGACTACCGGCCGAATTCATTTCGCATATGTTCCAGGAGTTCGAGCAAAGCTCGATCACGATGGCGCGCCATCCCGGCGGCACGGGGCTCGGGCTTGCGATCTCGAAACGTCTTGCGCAGGCGATGGGAGGCGACATTCTCGCTGAGTCCGGCGCCGATCGAGGCGCATCTTTCACGGCTGTCCTTCGGTTTGGGATTGCCGAGCAGCCGGAATTTCAAAGTCCTGTAGCGCTCGTCCCGCGACTGCCTGTCGGAGCGGAAAGCAGGAGCGTCGCGACGGATGTTGCGCCGATGTTCAACGTTGGCGGCAGTTTCAACGTGCTCATTGCCGAGGACAATCCGATCAACGCACTGCTCGCGCGGAAGATCGTTGCGCGTGCGGGCGGAACATCGACGATCGTCGGCAACGGCCGTCTCGCGATTGGCGCCATGCGTGAAACGCTTTTCAACCGGCAGCCTGCGTTCGATCTCGTTCTGATGGATGTTTTGATGCCCATCGTCGATGGCCTGACGGCGGCGCGGGCGATCAAGGATCTCTTCCACGAGCGGAGGCATTCGGGAGCCGTTTGTCCGCCGATCGTGGCGCTCACGGCCAACGCTTTCGCGGAAGACCGCGAGCGCTGCTTTGCCGCCGGAATGGACGACTATCTCGCCAAGCCCTTCGAAGCTTGCCAGTTGCACGACGTGCTGTTGCGCTGGATGCCGCAGCGCGCCGAAAATGCGTCGCCTGCGGCCTAGACGGCTCGTTAAAAATCTCAAAACTGTCACGGAATCATGCTAGCTCCGACGCCGGGTGTCAGGGTGAGGAAGGTGCGGCGATGTGGCAGCCTATTGCGGCTCGCGAGAAGCGGCGCGCAGGATTGCCGGTAAAGTTTCTGGCGGGATTTGGAGCCCTCGAGGCGCTTAAAAGCTCTTCTCGAGGCATCAAGGCTTTGTCCCGCAACATCGAGCCCAAGGTTTACGGCCGCGTTGGAAATCTCGAAGTTCGGCTGGCGCGGACGTGGTCCGAGATCAAGCTGGCTCAGCGGCTCCGCTATCAGGTCTTTTACGAAGAGATGTCGGCGACGCCGTCACGGCTGGCGCAGTTCCGCCGTCGTGACGAGGACGCCTACGACGCCATCTGCGATCATCTGCTTGTCGTCGATCTCGATCAGACGAAGCCGGCGCGCGGTGGATTGCCGGAGCGCCCGAAGGTCGTCGGTACGTATCGCATCCTTCGCCAGGAGGTCGCAGAGCGCGGACCGGGGTTCTACTCGGCGAGCGAGTACGACATTTCGGCGTTGCTCAACGCCAAATCGCACACGCACCGCTTCATGGAACTCGGTAGATCGTGCGTGCTCGCGCCCTATCGCAGCAAGCGTTCGGTCGAACTGCTCTGGCACGGCCTTTGGACCTATGTGCGCGAAAACGGCATCGACGTGATGATCGGTTGCGCCAGCTTCGAGGGCGTCGATCTCAAGGAGCACGATCTCGCGCTCAGCTATCTGCATCATCACGCGTTGGCGCCAGAGGAATGGCGTTGCCGCGCGCGCGACGAACTCTATATCCCCATGAACCGCGTACCGATCAGTTCCGTCGATATGAAGTCGGCACTGAAGGCCATGCCGCCGCTGATCAAGGCCTATCTCCGGCTTGGTGCATACGTCGGCGATGGCGCGGTGATCGACCGGCAATTCGGCACGACGGACGTCATGATCATCATGCCGGTCGCGAAAATCGATCCTCGTTATTTCGAGCATTACGGAGCTCCGGCGGAGACCAAGAGCCGGATCGCCGCCGACGCCTGAGCGTCTGCGGCGAAAGTTCGCCGGGCGGCCGCGCAAATCTGCAACACGCGTCGGCAGCGTGAATTCGGCGTTTGCCGCTTTCCGCGGTGTTTCCACAGCCCAAACACGCGCCAGAGCGCTCTGGATAGCCGGGGTCAGGCTTGTTGCCGTTCGACCGGCCGCAACCTATGCATAGCGCTGGGTCATTCCGGATCGTGGGGATATTCGTCCGGGTGGCCTTCAGGGCTAACCGGAACGTTTTTCAGAATGTCGAAACCCGACGTGCAACGCCGTAACCGGCACGTTGAACCTGACGCGCCGACAGTACCGCCGGAGGATGGCGCGAGCGCGGAAGCGGTGCGCGCTGCCGTTGTTGCCGACGCGACGCCGTCGATGGCGCAGTTCCTCGAGATCAAGGCCGCCAATCCGAGCAGCCTGCTCTGGTATCGCATGGGCGATTTCTACGAGCTGTTTTTCGAGGACGCGGTTGCCGCATCGGAAGCGCTGTCCATCGTGCTGACCAAGCGCGGCAAGCATCAAGGCCAGGACATTCCGATGTGCGGCGTGCCCGTCCATCGGGCCGACGAATATCTGCAGCGGCTGATCAAGAAGGGCTATCGGGTCGCGGTTTGCGAGCAGCTTGAAGATCCGGCGGAAGCGCGCAAGCGCGGCGCAAAAGCGGTCGTCAAGCGCGATGTCGTTCGTCTAGTCACGCCGGGCACGGTGACGGAAGAAGCGCTGCTCGATGCCAAGGCGCGCAACTATCTGACGGCGGTCTATTGCGAAACGCCGCACGAGATCGGAACGACCGACGCAGACGCGCGATTGGCGCTGGCGTCGCTCGACATTTCGACGGGCGAGTTCGAGGTCGGCGACGTCGCAGGCTCAGACCTCGTCGGCGAGTTGATTCGGTTGGCGCCGAGCGAGGTGATCGTTGCCGACGGCTTGCTCGGCGATCAGAATTTCGTGCGCGCGGTCAAGTATGCGGGCGGCAAGGTGACGCCGATCCCGGCGGCCTATTTCAATTCCGCCGCGGGCGGCCGCGATCTCAAAGCGTGCCTCGGTGTCGCCGACCTTTCGGCCTTCGGGGCATTTTCGGGTTCCGAGCTTGCGGCGATCGCGGCGGTTCTGAAATACGTCGATCTCACGCAGATGGGGCGGAAGCCGCTCATCAATCCGCCGCAAAAAACGGCCGGAGCGCGCCTCTTCATCGACGCGGCGAGCCGGGCGAGTCTCGAACTCGTCAGGGCGGCATCTGGGGAGAAATCCTCGACGCTGCTTGCCGCGATGGATCGCACGGTGACGGGGGCCGGATCGCGCGAGCTTCAAGCGCGATTGTCGAGCCCATTGACCGATCCGGCGGCGATCGAGGCGCGGCTCGATGCCGTTGCGTATCTCTTGAATGATCGCCGGCTTCTGGACGAGCTTCGCGCAACCCTTCGTTCCGCGCCCGATCTTGCGCGCGCATTGCCGCGTCTTGGATTCGGACGCGGCGGACCTCGCGATCTTGCCGCCGTGCGGGATGCGATCGGAGTGGCGCGGCGTGCAACTGCGCTTCTCGAGCAGTCTGCGCAGCCGCTTGGTCTACCGGCGGACCTCAAGTCTGTCTGTGTGCGTCTGGCAGAGATTCCTGCCGATCTCGGCACGGCTCTGGAATTGGCGCTCGTCGAGGAGCCGCCGTTGCTTCGCCGCGACGGCGCGTTCGTGCGAGCGGGATTTAGCAGCGATCTCGATGCGGCGCGCGCTTTGCGCGACGACAGCCGCAAGGTGATGGCCGAACATGAAGCGCGTTACATCGAGGAAACCGGCGTCAAAACGCTCCGTGTCCGCCACAACAACATTCTCGGCTTTTTCATCGAGGTGACGCAGCTCAACGCCAAGCCGCTTCTCTCGCCGCCGCTGAGCGAACGCTTCCGGCATCGGCAAACGATGGCCAATGCGGTGCGCTTCGCGACCGCAGAGCTTCTCGAAACGGAAGGACTGATCGCTTCGGCAAGCGAGCGAGCGCTCAATCTCGAACAGGAGATTTTTACCGATCTTTCGGCGCACATCGGTGCGGCTGCTGGTGATCTGGGGGCGGCTGCGGCGGCGCTTGCAGAACTCGATGTCTTCGCGGCGCTGGCGCAGCTTTCGCTCGAACAGGATTACGCGCGGCCGCAAATCGACGCGAGCATGGCTTTCGAGATCAGGGGCGGGCGGCATCCGGTCGTGCAGCAGGCGCTGGCGAAAAGCGGTGCACCGGCGTTCATCGAGAACGACTGCGTTCTCGGCAGCGCGGCGCTCGAAACTCCGTCAGATGCCGCACGTGCCGCCGATGCGCGCATATGGCTGGTCACCGGGCCGAACATGGCGGGCAAGTCGACGTTTCTCCGGCAAAATGCGCTGATCACCGTGATGGCGCAGATGGGGTCTTACGTTCCGGCGCGATCGGCGCACATCGGCGTTGTCGACAGGCTGTTTTCGCGTGTTGGCGCGTCCGATGATCTGGCGCGCGGCCGCTCGACCTTCATGGTGGAGATGGTCGAAACGGCGGCCATCCTCAATCAGGCGAGCGAGCGTTCGCTCGTCATTCTCGATGAAATCGGGCGTGGAACCGCGACGTTCGACGGATTGTCTATTGCGTT
>Ga0209930_1001901_pt1 | contig 28371 bp, 24 predicted proteins | sample ThiBiot_500_biof_2_FD_183948 | JGI IMG/M metagenome (GOLD analysis project Ga0209930, IMG submission 183948) | Wastewater bioreactor microbial communities from Cape Town, South Africa - Thiocy_cont_500_biof (SPAdes) | ecosystem: Engineered > Bioreactor > Thiocyanate-remediating >... | reverse complement strand
CTAGGATCCAACTAACTTCGGACCATAAATGGTCAATATTAGTCACTATAATACGTACTGTTTCCTGATTGGACCGGACAAACAAAGTTTTAAGACTTTTTCCTACCCATTTTAGAAGCCTATAACCCTTTCTTTCAGAAAAGGGGAAAATGGGTCAAATCTGAGGATATCGATTGAGCACCTTCGGCTGTGGCTTACGTGGAATGACTCGTAAACAAATGAGGTAAATATCTCCTTTTCACTCAAGTCATCGATGTACATCTAATGGCAGTGTATTATTTAGATTCTTTAATAAAACTATGGTTTGCTGGACGCTTTCTAATGTAAATGATCTTGATGCAGATGTATCGATAGGAGATGAAGGAGTTTTTCGATATGGTTGTAACTCAGGCGGATCTAAATAACCAAGATGTATCAAAACGTCATACGTTTTAATGCTTCTTGTGCATATTTCGCATAGAAAGAACCATAATTCAGATATGTTCCAGCATGCAATGAAATAGAAAGAAAATTGCACAAGTTGGAACACCATTGATCTCATTGAAACTACACATAATATTGGCTACACGTGCATAACGTAAACATGATTCACATGTTGGTAGTTGAGTTTCTATTATATCTTGATCACTAATTTTAGCGTTCAAATGAAAATGATCTGTGTCATTCCAATGTTCTAAATCATATACTGCTTAATGTTTACAATTAGCAACCATTTTTAAGTAATGTTCATCATCACCGTTTTATACTTCAGTTACGTATACATAAACATATTCTGAACAAAGATACGGATCTTCTCGTACAGTTTCATCGCCTCGATCCCATCGTGGATCATGAAATATACTGATATTTGGTTCAGTTGAAATATTATATACTAGGCATACAATTGATTGTCATTACAAATAGGAAATTTTGCGAGAAGCCCCCATAAGATAGATATAATTAGAGTAGGATATACTTTTATGACGTGCAACAGGCGTGTGCCTAGTGATAAGCGAAAGTTCTTTTTTTTTATTCGACATGCATCTCTATCATCTATAAAATACGACTAATTTGTAATTACGCATATCAATTACATTCTCAATTTCTTCTTCACTATGAACTCGTTCACATAATATAACACTGTTCTATATAGAAATGTCGGCATCGAATATAAGTTTAACTGCACAAGCTAACCATATCACAGAGAGTATGATTCTCTGTATTAAAATTTGGAGTTATTGTTTATTCATATTTGGTTATGGTACTGCTTCTTTTGTTACTCCAATACGAATGCTTCAAATTAGCTATCAAATAGATATATTTACATATTCAAATCTATCATGTCAAATTGTATCGTATATTTTTGCTACTAACAAGTAATGTCAATTACGAGATAAGATGATATGAAACGTATTGTAAATGTTTTAGAGTATTACCTTCATGGTTTATTGTCCTTGCTACTATTGACCGGTAAAAATCCAAAGATGGATGAATGACTGATGATTGAATTGTATATTTTCTCTGTTTGGAATTTACTATTTTGAAGTTGGAGTCCATCTGGTTTGATGTTAATCTTTGGTTTTAGTTGTAACAACAACAATAGCATCAGTTAGTAATCTTTATTTATCGATAAGAAGACATTTGACAGTAGCAAACCCATTGAATAAAGCTATGGATACGTATATTTCAACTACATTTAATTATGTCGGTTTGATTGGACCATGTTTGAGTTTCTACATATTTACATTGTCCAGTCCATTATTTTCTGTAATTATTTTTGCTTTCATCTAATAAATATCGTCTTGCGTTAAAAACTAGAATCATTTGTCCTTACTGCCATCTAGCTTGTGTTGACAACCGTTTTTTTTCTCATTCTCACCATTCAAGTAAAGCAGCAGTATACACTTTGAAAGTTGATTTCAAATTTAACATGAATGTTTTATTGAATTCTTGTTCTATACTTCAGATTGTATCTATATCGATAAAATGGCATCAAAAACTCAACAAAAGGTTATTGATGTACTCAGTTGTACCATTTGCCTGAATCGTTTTGTCGATCCTCGTATGTTACCATGTTCGCATGTATTTTGCTTAGCATGTATCCAAAAGTTGGCTGATAGTAACCATGGGCAATTTATCTGCCCTATGGACGATGAAACGGTAATGGAAAGAGATGATATTGATTCACTGCCAAAAAACCGAATAGCTAGTGAACTTATCGATATGTTATTGAATATGGTGCCAGCAACTAAAAATCACACTGTAGCACCTAAATGCTACGAATGTTCATCACTACCTGCAACTTTATGGTGTGCTGAGTGTAATGTTGGTTATTGTGAGTCTTGCGAAAAGCATAATAAAAAAATGAAATTATCGTGCAGCAGTTGTGAAACCGTAACCTGTACAAATTGTCATGTGTCCCGAAATCACAAAGACCATACAATACTTCCAATCGACGAAGTGATACCCAATGCGATTGAAGAAGTTCGTATTATATTTTTGTTCGAAGTTTTTTATCGAAATCATTTTTTTTAGTTAAATGAGAAATTTAAGAAAGTTCAAGAATTATTAAATCAAGCCATAGAAAAAGAATTATCTTCTGTATGTGAAAATCAAAGCATTATTGACTCAATTACGAAAGTTTTTAGTGACATACACAAGACAATCGATAGACACGAGAAATCACTTAAGGAGAAAATCCATATAATTGACGAGAAGAACACTAAATTGATCGAAAACTATTTCGATCTCTTAATGAAAAAACAAACAGAATTATCTAAACACAACAAAGATTTTGAACAAACTGTTTCCAATGGAGAACATGCACAAATATTTGATGAAAAAAAGCGTCTATTAGTACAGTTGAACCAGCTCATGAACGAACTAATAAATTTGAAAGTACCGATCAAAACTACGTATTGGATTGACGGACTCGATAGTTTTCAAGCAAAAGTAGATAAAGTTCTGAAAAAAGTTTGTTTTATCGAACAGAAGCCAGGTAATTATCAATATTGCGACCTATAACCGATTTGGAATCTTTATTTATATAGAAAATGAACAATTCGATCTCTCTGATACTCAACCTGCACTCAGTTGCGAAGGTCGTCGTTGTATCGATTGTCATCAATGTCGTGATTGGTACTTTGAGGGTGATGCAGCCACGTGGAAGTGGATAGGTGATTGTTTCAAATGGACAGAAGAAGATTTGCATCGTTATTATAATCATTGTATTTATACAGACTTTACGAAACGTGATGGTGCAACGTGTACTACTGATCTTGATGATGTTGGTGATGGTTATCTTTTTCACTGTACTTGTCCGAGCAATCGCAAAATATAAAATAATGAAGATTTTCTTTGATTATCTATTAATGTATTTCGTGTTACAAGGCGTGCATTAGAGTTGTAATTTCTGGCTACTAACGATGCTTTTTTGAGTTCTCGAATGTAATGTATAATAAAAATGTTAATGTAAATTTGAGAGTGAAATTGCATTTAATAGATGTCTCAACTAGTCGAACAACTAACTCATTTCGCAATAACCAATTGAATTACATTTTGTCATGTTTAAAACTTTCTTATTATTTATTTGAATCATGACAAGCAAAGGCTATGAAGAAGTTCATATTCCAGCCGTTATACCACATACATTCGAACCCGGTGAAACTTGACTTCGAGTTTCGAATCTACCGAAATATGCTCAAGTAGCATTTGATGGAATTTATATTCTAAATCGTATGCAATCACGTATGGTCAAAATAACATTAGAATCTGACGAGAATATTCTTCTCTGTGCTCCAACAGGTAGTGATAAGACTGTTGTTGCTTTACTCACGATTGTTCGTGAGATCGAGAAACATTTTATGCCCAATGGATTGATTAATATCGATGAATTCAAAATAGTTTATATTGCATCAGTGCCATCGCTTGTTCACGAAATTGCTGGTATATTTAGCAGACGTTTAAATTCATTCGGTTTGAATGTAGCAGATATCACAAGTGTTTCTCATTCAACATCTGAACAAATCAATGAAGCCCAATTGATTGTTTGTACACCTGAAACATGGGATCTAATCGCATGAAGAGACACTGGACATCAATTTATGCATTTAATTCGTTTGGTAATCATCGATGATATTCATTTATTAAACGATGATCGTGGTCCAATACTAGAAGCAAGCATCGCTCGAATGATTCGAACAAATGAAATAACACAAGATTTTGTTCGATTTGTTGGTCTGTGTGCACCATTAACCAATTATGAAGATGTAGCAACATTTTTAAATGTCAAACGTGAAGGTTTATTTTATTTTGATAATCGTTTTCGATTGACTCCAATTGAACAAACTTGCATTGGTATAACAGACAAAAATTTAATTAATGAGTTACTTTATGAAAAAGTTATGGAACATACTAGACAAAATCAGATACTCATATTTGTTCATTCGAATGAGGAAACAATGAAAACAGCACGTCTTATTCGTGATGTGTTTAGAAAAAGATACAATCAAAATGATTCTTCGAGAAGATTCATTATCGAAAGAAATTCTTCGTACAGAAGCTGAACAAATGAAAAATTCACAATTAAAAGAACTCTTTCCGTATGGACTTAGTATTTATCATAATGATTTAAATCGAGCCGATCGTTCATTGATCGAAGATCTCTTTGTCGAAGGTCACATACAAATTCTCATTTCGACAGTAATGCTTGCTTGGAATGGTTATCTATCGGCACGTACTATTATTATTAAAGATACGCAAGTCTACAGTCCGGAGAAAGGTCATTGGACAGAATTAAGTGCATCGGATATCATGCAAATCTTTGGCCGTACTGGTAAACCTGTATATGGTGTGTATGATAAAAGAATTCTAATAACGAGTCATGATCAATCCCAATATTATCTTTCAATAATGAATCAACAATTACCTATTGAAAGTCAAATGATTTCGAAATTAACTGACCATCTCAATGCTGAAATTGTTCGAGGAGCAGTTGAAACTTTTGATGAAGCAGTTCAATGGTTGAGTTATACGTATCTATATGTTCGAATGATAAAAGCACCTCATCTCTACAGTCTTTCAAATGAATCTCTTATTCAGTCTCATTCATTATGATCAAAATACGAATAGTATTCAAACAACTGAATTTGGTCGAATAGCAAGTCATTACTGTTGTGCTCATAATACAATCGCTATGTACAATCAACTACTTAAATCAACGTTGAGTGAAATCGATCTTTTTCGAATAGTTTCACTTTCATACGAATTTCATCGTATAACCATACGTGAAAACGAAAAAATTGAATTACAAAAATTACTCGAACAAGTACAAGTACCGGTTCATGAAAATATCGATGAACCACATGCAAAAATCAATATTCTTCTTCAAGCTTATATTTCTCAATTGGAATTAGAAAATTTCACTTTAACAGCTGATATGCAGTATATACGACAACATTCTAGTCGTCTTATGCGTGCCATTTTTGAAATATCTCTACATCAGAAATGGGCACAATTAGCTCAAAAAACTTTGACAATTTCGAAAATGATTGATCAACGTATGTGGGACAGTACACGGTCATTACAACATTTTAAATGAGTAAAATAAGATGAAAGTGCATTCTGGTTTGTTTTGTGTCAGTGAAAAAGAAAAGAGGGGATTAGAATGGCACAGGTGCTCGATAATATTGAAAGCCTAGAGAAAAAAATGCACTTAAAAAGAGAACGTATATATATTCCTTTATTTTAAAAACGTCGTTTGAATTGAATTGAATCGAAATGATTTTTATTTCATGTATATTGCTGTGCATATGGAATATATATGCATTTGTCGATGCGAACGAAGGTATCTGTCAAACACCGTATCGTCAATTGAACACATATTCAACTGGAAGTAGTCCTCGATTTGTGTTGACCAATGATTTTAATAGAGATAATAAACTAGATCTTGCAGTAACTAATATGTACGACAACAATATTGGTATCCTACTTGGTAATGGAGATGGAACATTTCAAGAACAAATACTGTATGCTACGAAGGATTCTCCTCTAGCTGCCGTATTAGGTGACTTCAATAATGATACTCATATGGATATCGTAGTTAGTAACTACGACGATAATAGTATCAGTGTGCTACTTAGTAATGGAGATGGAACATTTAAGAAACAACATACATATGTAACTAACAGTAGTTCAAAATCGGTGGTAGTCGGTGATTTCAATCATGACAAGAAACTTGATATAATAGTAGCTAATTACAATGGTGACACTATCCATGTATTCTTTGGCAATGGCGATGGAACGTTTAAATACGCATTGATTCATTCTGTTCATGACAGTCCATATTATCTAGCAACAGGTGATTTCAATAATGATACCAAACTCGATCTTGTAATAACCTATTACATTGATAACAACATGGGCATACTACTTGGTAAGGGTGATGGAACATTTGAGAAAGAAATAATATATGCAACGGGTGGATATCCAGGATTTGTTACAATAGCTGATTTTGACAATAATAATAAACTAGATCTAGCTGTGACCGGTTACTTGGATAGTTACATTAGTGTGTTTCTTGGTAATGGTGACGGAACATTTCAAGATCAAAAGTCATGTATGACTGATGAGTATCCCACTGGTCTCATAGTAGATGATTTCAATAAAGATACTATATTAGATATGGTAGTAGTCAGAGAAAGTGGATTTACCTTCAATATTTTGATCGGTAACGGAGATGGCACATTTCGAAGTCAATTACAATCTATGGCATACTATCATTCAATTTTTACTATCGCTGGTGATTTTGATGGCGATCATAATGTAGATATAGCAATAGCTGATAATCATAATGACAATATTCGTGTACTGCTTGGTGATGGAGACGGAAGATTTGTCAATCAAACAGTGTGTTTGACTGGTCTTAATCCATGCTTTGTTATGACAGGTGATTTTAGTAATGATAATAAAATAGGTATAGCAGTAACCAATCTTATTAACAGCACTATTAGTATTATACTTGGTAACGGAAATGGAACATTTCAAGATCAAACAGAGTATGCAGTTTGTGGTTCGCCATCATCTGCTACTACAGGCGATTTCAATCGTGATATGAAATTGGATATCGTGGTTGTAAGTTCTGAAGAACGCGAAATCAGTGTGTTGCTTGGAAATGGAGATGGAACGTTTCAGCAACAAAGAACATATTCTGCTAAAGATTCTGCAGAATATATAATAGCAGCTGACATTAATAATGATACAAAATTAGATGTTGTTGTTATTCATAACAAAAATAATAGTGTCAGTATCATGTTAGGTGACGGACATGGAGCATTTCAAAGCTCAATATCATACCCAACTGGTCGAAATCCATCATCAGTTATAGCGGGTGATTTTAATGATGATAAAAATATAGATTTAGCAATATCCAATCGTTTGGATGACGTTGTCAGTATTCTACTAGGCAATGGAGATGGAACATTTAAAAAACCATTCGGATTTTCAGCAGGTCGAGATGCAACTTCTATTACAAAGGGTGATTTTAATCATGACAATAAGCTAGATTTAGCAGTGACCAACCGTGAAGATCAAACTGTAAGTATTCTACTAGGCAATGGTGATGGAACATTTCGACAACCAAAATCATTTCGTACTACAGGAATTCCAAATGTTATCTTATCAGCGGACATCAATCATGATTCGAAACTGGATCTAGTGGTAGCAACTATTGGGGACCAAAGTGTGAATGTACTTTTGGGCAATGGAAATGGAACATTTCAAGAACCAATCGCCTATGCCGTTGGTGATTTTCCTTTTTCGATCGCTGTGGGTGCTTTCAAAGATGAGACTCAACTAGATATAGTTGTGCCTAATTTTCAATTTAAAAGTGTCAGTGTCCTTTTCAATGCTTGCTCGTAATTTTTGCTAAAATAAAATAAATGACCTGTGAAGAAAAAAAGAAATCCAGCAATCATTTACCTTTTTTATATTCCGCTTTCTTTCGACTAAACAATCGTATCAATTCAATCGTTCGAGCAACTGCCTCAATGTAAACTCACAGAAAAAATAATCAAACAATGAGTTAATAATGCATCGTTTTATTTCGTAGTTTATTTAAAAGAAAAAAAATCTGTATCATTTATGGAAAAGTTTATCTCGAACGAAATTTATTGGCACACTGTCTTTGGTTGATTGACAAAGTATCGATCATATTTTGTTGTTGTCAGTGCTGGTTGATATTTATTTGGTGTGAGTTTTAAAGCAAGACAAATAGCATTACAAACATGTGTTTGAAAGAATCGTTTCATGCCAGCTGTTCCCAAATTTGTTCCACCAAATCGTTTTAAATCAGTTGAATGTATGCATGGATCAGTTAGTAAATATGTTTGATTATCCCCAATATCAATTCCTTGCAAATCAACAACTATCATATCACCATTTGTATGTTCATAAGTCCAATGTGAAAAAGCTTGCAATGTCCATGATGGATCATTATAATCAACAAAACCTGCATTATTCGAAAATTTTTTATAAGTACCTTCAATAAACTTTTCCTGTGTTAAATTACGACGCTTGCCATCTTTTGAACGATCAAAAGCTAATTTTGCCATTATAAATTTGATTTTTTTAACAACAGTTTTTATGTTGCTTAATTCTGGTAATTGATTAAATTTTTGTGCGAGATACTCAGCAACTGTTTGGCAATCTAATAATTGTAAATATTTGTCTTTTGTATTTGCACCACTATCGATGTGTTTGTATTCTTTAAAAACAACTTTCTCCCATCTACCTTTATATTGCATTAAACCATAATATGCTAAACGCATTCCACCTTCTGCAAAAGGATTTTCCGCTATTTTTATATTCCACGATTGTTCTATTTCTTCACAACGTAAGTCATCATTACATACGTATTTGATAACTTGCAATTTCTTCGTTTGCATACCGGACCATATAGGTTCTGTTTCATCAAAGATTATATTACGATGACGATCAACTTTTTGCGTTTGATTTGCATCATTAAAAGAATGCTTCTTCAATAATGATATTGATGTCTTCGATATTGATTGGGATACACTTTCAACAATAAATGGTAGTAAATTAGTGAAGTTATTAACTTCAATTTGTTCGATTGTCATTTGTTTTTCGGTATAATTACAAAATTGTTCAATCATTTTATCGGTATGTCGTGTAAGACGTCCAAAGTAATATTTCAATTCTAATTGAACAAATTCTTGAATATAACTATATCCAATTGATCCATCAGCATCGTATGTGAGATAATGATCATGCTTTACTAACAAATCATGATAACGTTGTCCATGTGATGGAGCATCGCCAATATGTATCAGAATACGTACAGGTTGCTTCCAGCTAAGATTGATGACTTTTGCTAAGCCTCCAAGAACATCTTCGCATTTATCAGCTCCATATTCACATTTCACCATCGTAACAAATAAATGAAACTCATTTTCGTCCGTAAAGTCTAAAATGCTAAATTGCTTTTCTTTGGGTAAATTTAAATCACGATATCCAACAAATGCTAAACGTAACCGTAAATGTGGGAAACGTGTTTTCAATAATTCAACAGTTTCGAATATATGATTTTTGACATCTTCAATATAACGTTGCATACTATTGGTACAGTCCATTAGAAAACATAGATCAACTGACTCAGCATTATTTAAAGCTTTCATGACTTGATTGATCTCTTGTGTTCTTTTTGTAACATATTCCAAATCTTCGTAAGCATGTAATTGTTTTTTTGCCGTAACAGATAATTTATCTACACTATCCTTTTGTAAAGCATCACATTGGTTCTTGATTTGATCTAAACGGACATTTCCGCTCTTATTTTCTCTTTCAAGACGTTCGATTTCGTCCAATTGGCGACGAAGAGCAGCTATATCCGAAAGCGTATTTGCCGGACGTGCAGTTTGAGGAAATTTGTTGTTCATTATTTCGCAAAAATAAGCTGTTCACTCTAGAAAATAATACAAATTCTGCATATGGTTACAAAAAAAAAAGATTTCGCCTAATCGAATGAAATTCGGAACAATTTTCTAGTAGTAAAGTGGGATCTCGAAAAATTAACTTGAAGAATTTGTTAGTGAACACATCACTCCTCGTCTCAGATAGTATATATCTATCTTCACTCTCAAAAATAACAAAATAGCTAAATGTGGAACTTTCTAAGATTCTGTCTTTGTTACCGAATGTAGACGGTGCTGCAAATTAAAATTTTGTATCTCACTGCGTACAATGTTGTCGTAAGAACAGAGAATGCATATAAATATACAATAATTTGGTGATGGCATTGGAAAAAAACCTACAAAAAGCAAACAAATGTCATCATTGGCGATTTTCCCCCTCTTGTACTTCGTGAAAAATCAACATTAAATGAAGTAAAAGAAGTGTCACAACAAGCTAAAGCAAGATGAAAAGAAAACAGAATGGTGCGTTAGTTCACTCATTTTTTGTCAAAACTTGTCAAATCTACTGATTAATTATTGGCAATATGCTTTTGTCTATTAAAATACTGAATATTTAATAGCCACTAAAAATATACATTGCATTTCGTTGATTTTATCCAATCGTGCACAGCTTTTGACCAAATACATTTATTTTCTTCTGTCGATGAATTTGAAAAGAAGAAAAAATTAATCAGAATTTCGAATAAAAATCTATTCAATACGAAGTCAAATAACAACCTGATTGAGATTGAATGTTTTCTTCAATGCTATCAACTTTACAAGCACAGAATAAAAACAAAAATGGAAGAAAAATATTTTTTACAGTCGAACTAATCATTTAAAACTCCTAACAGAGAATTAAGCAACTTTGATCGAAAATACGATTTGCGCTAATTATGTCCCTGATAAAGATTTATTTCTGGCAGAGAGAGAGAGAGAATTTAAACTCATTTTCACTCTCACAATTCGTATTTGATCAGTCTATTAGTCATTTTTCACCATAACTCATATCAAGAAGTATATATGATTTTTATTGTAAACGCTGGAAGCTACCAAGATGAATAATCATATACAAATATTTCATAAAAGAAAAATTTACTTTTTTTTTCGTTCTTCACCTACCGTACAGCGTATTTAAATGGGCAATAGAAGCGCATTCCTCCTACAAAGAAAAATGACGATATTCGAAAATATTCGGTGTTTATTCATTTCACCAGTTCTATGCTTTGTTATATTCGCATCAATAATCGTGGGATCGATTGGAGCTGCATTCTACGTTTCAGAAAAACATTCCGAATCAGTTTACAAATCGACAATGTGTTTTGTTAAAAGCTATACAACTTTCACAGATATCTGTTCCGAAGAATATTGTTCTGGTGCAGAATCGAATACAGCATGTACAACAAACTATTACCAGTGTACTAAATCAAGGTACACAGTAGTTTATCATGTATTGGATGGAAGAGAAATTGAATCAACAATTATAGGCGCGGATGGCCCTGGAGCAAACTCCGTAAGTTTTATTTTTTTATATATTGATGGATGATGATCTTGTGTATTGTTTAATAAAATTTTAGGTTAATGGGACGTATAAGTGCTATTATGACAGTACAAAAGAAACATCAGTCAGATGGTCATGGTTCAATTCACACAAATATTTAATAGTGATGTGTGTAGGATGGTCAATTCTTGGCTTTTGCATACTATTCATTATTGGATACATTGGTTTTTATTTGTGGAAGAAACACTCATAAAAAACAAACAATAAACAAATATTTGTTCGTTTTTATCTCTTGACAGAATAAGAAAAACGCATCTAGATAAAGTATATACATGCATATATAAATGTTGTTATCTTGAGGGAGAGGGTGATTATTCACCATTCTAATATATTCCCCACTCGATCTATTTTGTTTATTGCATGATGACAGGCAATTAAAATGGATTCCATAGTTCAAAATGAATCAGTAGACTATGTAATTTTTTTATCGATTTTTTTAGATAACTATCGCAGTAGCTTTACAAATCTGCCTATTCAATACTGGACGAATAATGACATCTTCTCTATATTTGATCTCGCCTATCGTTATGATGATGTTAGGCTATTATATATTGAAAACGTCATCGACAAGCTCATCATCTGACCCAATTACCTATCGTGGACTTTATGTTGACGGATTTAAATCCATTTTGGGTGATGCGAACAAAGAGAACTTATTACTCAGCTGGTGTGTCAGTCAGAATTTCAACACGCTCAGTCTCTATAATCTTAATGAAATCATAGATAATCCGGTACCTATCGTTCAATTAGCACAATTCATTCGAAAAGCACGCGTTACATTTGGTATTAATCAAATAACCGCTGTCCGTGGTACATCCGCTAATTTTATTCAAAATGCTGAGTACGATTCCTCTCAAACTGATCTCAACAAACGGTTTTCAGTTTATAATCTAGAAAATGAGTGGTGGAATAATGGTCCTGCTTGTAATTTTAGCTGTTATACGTCTATTCTAAAGACACTGAAAATGTATGCGAAACGTGGAAGCCCACCGATGATTGCGGAAGCATATATCGGCTGGTTTAAGAATCCAACTGGACAGGAACTTAATCAAGCGAATACTTTGGTGAATTATCTTGATCGAATAATGGTACATGACTATCAAAAGTCCCCACAACTTGGCTATATGACAAGTCGATTATCGTTCTTGGGTCAAGCGGCAAAGAATCAAGGTCGAATAATGGATGTCATTGTCATATTTAGTGCTGAGTCGGAGTTTATGGGTGATTATTTTAATGTTAACAGTCAAAATCATTCATTTGAAGATGCTTACGTCAGCATTCTGGATCAATTTAATGCTGCTACCTTTGACTTTAAAGATCACGTGCGACTAATTGGATATCAAATTTTTGCTTATAGTTTCGCTTATACGGCACGACCGACATAATCGAAAAAAAAATTTCAAAAATATCACTTTTATTTCAAAAGTATTATCAATACAGAAAAGATGTTTAACACATTTTCACTAGTGTTTCTATTGAATTTGTATGCAAACATGCAATAATAATATCCATCCATCCATCTTTATTCAAATCATTGACAGCTAGAGAAGAAGGAAGATATTGATATCCTAACGGATATGACCTCTCATTTCCAAATGTTCCATCACCATTTCCATATAAAATCAAAATATTATTTGCGCCTGAATTTGCAATAATAATATCGAATTTATGATCATTATTAAAATCACTAACTGCAACTGTTGATGGTACCGCACGATCTCCAGTTGAATAAAATGATGTCAAAACAAATGTTCCATTACCAAAACCAAGAAATATATCAATTGTATTACTTTTTGAATTTGCAACAGCAATATCATTGTGATTATCATTGTTCAAATCAGATGTGGCAACAGAATGTGGTCCTGAGTTTGTACCAGTTGAATATGTGATCATACTATTCAGATTTCCATAAGTAGATCCAAGGAAAATACCGATATTATCAGTACCATAATTAGCAACAACCACATCAGACCAACCATCATTATTAAAGTCAGCTACTGCAATTGAACGCGTTTGTGATCCATCACCAGTAGTATACTTCTTCATACCTGCAAATAGTTCACGATCATGTCCAAGAATTATTTGAATATTGTTTGATTGAGCATTCACAACGACAACATCTAATTGTTTATCTCCATTAAAATCACCAAAAGCAAGTGCTTGTGGTGCTGAACCTTTGCCAGTCGAACATGCAGTACCTAGGAGAAAAAATCCATTACCTAATCCAAACAAAACAACAATGCTATCAATGGCATTATTTGCAACAATTATATCCAACATATTGTCATTATTAAAATCTGCAACAGTTAAATAAGTTGGACTAGAACCAGAGCCAGTTGAATATGGTACACCATCAGCAAAGCTTCCATTTCCATATCCAAGATAAATAATGACATATTCACCATTGTATGTTGTAGCAGCAATATCCGATATGTTATCCATATTAAAATCCGCTAGAGTCACCCAGGATGGCCAACACTGATAGCACGTCGTATAAGTAATTTGACTTGTAAAACTTCCATTTCCATAACCAAGAAAAATTCCGACGTTATCAGTACCAAAATTAGCTACAACAATATCAATATGACTATCATTGTTCAAATCACCTAGAGAAACTGCCTCTGGACGTGAAGAAAATCCAGTTGAATAAGAATTTGTAAGGATGAAACCTCCATCTCCATCTCCAATCAGAATATTTATACTATTACCACTAGAACTAACTGAGACAATATCAATTATATCATCATTGTTAACATCACCAACAGCAATACGAGTTGCGAAAAAATTCAATCGAATTAAGTATGTATTCATAGGATCAAACGTTCCATTTCCCTCACCAAAAAAAACATCAATATAATTCCATCCAGCGTGAGCAATAATAATATCAGTTTGATTATCATTATCTACATCAGATGCTGTAATTATGGTTGGATTTGAACCTTCTCCCATAAAATAGGACATTGAAATAATGAAATTTCCATTTCCTTGTCCAAGAAGAATAACTAAATGTCTACTTGTTTGAAAAATCACAGCAATATCAAGTTCACCATCATTATTAAAATCATTGACAACAACACTAGATGGTCTCGTACAATTTTCGAATAAATAACTATTTCCAAGAATAAAAGTTGTATAATCAAATGCAAAAAATATACCTATTTCATTAGTTCCTTCATTGGCAACAATTAAATCAGATTGATTATCATTATTCAAGTCGGTCATAGTCACAAAATAAGGACGTGAATTATCTCCAGTTGTATAACTCATTGAATCAGCAAAAGATCCATTACCATAGCCAAGAATTAAATTCATTGTATTACTTTTTGAATTCACAACAATTAGATCGAAATATTCATCTTTATTTACGTCACCTGTAAGAACATATTGCGGATAAGAATTGCTTTGCAGTGGATAGATAATGTCCGATAAAAATGTCGCATTATGTGAACCAAAACGTATACTTAAATTATCAGTACCTGAATTTGCAAGAATAACATCTGTTTGATTATCATTATTCAAATCACCAACAGCTAATGAATATGTATTTGGAGCAGAGCCAGTTGAATATGTATTTTCATTTGAAAATTTTGCAGCATTATATTGAGTTAATATACTCACATAACCAGTACCCCAATATGTCGGGATCAATTCTAATTGATTGTCGTGATCAAGATCAGCAATCGCCAGAGCGTATAAATTTGAAGCATAGTCGACTGAATATAATCTACCGAGTTCGAAATTACCGTTGCCATCTCCAAAAAGAATAGCTATTGCACTTGTGGTAAAACTAGTAACAGCAAGATCAAGATAATTATCATTATTGAAATCAATCGCAACTACATAATATAGTTCACCGAGGTTTTGAGCTACAGTAATATAGTGACTTTGAAATGTACCATTGCCGTTGCCCAGATGAATACCTACGACTCCACTAGTAGAGTATACAATAGCGCAATCTAAGTTATCATCTCTATTGAAATCAGTAACAACGATCGTAAAGCCAGTCATTTCAGTCTCAGCTGAGGAGGGTGTTATTAATGTAAAATTTCCATTACTCGAACCTAGAAAAACACCTGGCTTAGCCAAGATTTCCATTACAACTATCAGATCCAAGTGATTATCATTATTCACATCACCAACTGCAATGCCATTTCCCAAAAAATATCTAGTAGAAGAATACACTGTCAAATTAGTAAAAGATCCATCGCCCACTCCAAACCAAATACTTATGGTTCCAGGGCCACGATTCGTACATGCAATATCTAAATGGGTGTCATTATTAAAATCTTCAATAGCTGCAAACCATGGTGAAGATCCAATACCATTCGAATAAGCAATCATAGGTGCAAATGTACCATTTTCTTTTCCAAGAAAAATACTTATACCACCGCCATTTGAATTAGCAACAACAATGTCCATTCGTTGATCATGATTCAAATCACCAATACAAATATATTGTGGAGATGAATTCTCACCAGTTGAATAGGAATTTCCTCGAACAAAACTTCCATCACCAATACCGTAGAAAATCACAATATGATTCTCATTAAAATTATTAACAACCATATCAAGTTCACCATCATCATTAAAATCATAAACAACAACAGATGATGGTCGTGAATTACGTCCAATTAAATACATCGACTCTCGAACTGATGGGTCACTAAAATATCCATTTAATACCATAATATTACTTGTACCAGAATTAACAACAACAAGAGCTGATTGATTTTCATGAATGAGAGCAAATAATGGTTTCGAGCCACTAATTGAATCATATGTTGCTAAATTTGAAAAACTTCCATTACCATATCCGGGTAAAATATGAATTTGATTATTGATCGAATCAAGAATAACAACATCTGCATTTGTATCTTGATCAAAGTCGCCGATATTGACATATTGAGGAAATGATTCTTTTGTTGCAATATGATGTGTAATTTGTTGAGTAAATGTACCATTTCCTTCGTTGAAAAATATTCCAATATTTTCATGATTTGAATTGGCAACAACAATATCAGCATGTTGATCATTATTCAAATCTCCAATTCCCACTGATGATGGATGAGAATCATGTGTTGTTGAATAGAGAATTTGTTTTTGAAATTGTCCATTTCCTTCATTGAAAAATATGCCAATATTACTTGTACCATAATTAGCAACAACAATATCAACAAATCCATCTTTATTCAAATCTTTCAAAGCTAAAGCATACGGAGATGAATCATAACCAGTTGAATAAGTAATTAAATTCTCAAATGATCCATCATTTCGACTCAAAACAATACCAATATTATCAGTTCTATAGAATGCAATTGCTAAATCGACATAATTATCATTATTGAAATCATCACAACTAATAAACCATGGTCGAAATGAATTTGTTGAAATTAAAGTTTGATTTTCAAATGTACCATTTTTATTCCCAAAGAAAATACCAATATTATTCGTACCATAATTAGCAACAGCAATATCTAAATATTGATCATTATTAAAATGATTAATCACAATAGAATTGGGTTGAGATGTAAATCCAGTTAAATAAGTTTGCTGATTTTGAAATGTTTCATTGCCAATTCCAAGAAAAATACTAAAAGTATCTGTACCAGAATTAACTACAACAATATCCATGCGTTGATCATTATTAAGATCTCCAATGGCAACCGATTTTGGATTTGAACTGTAAACAATTGAACTTTTTACTGTTTGTCGAAAATCCATTTCACAAGTTTTTTCTCAAAACAAAAAAAAATTTATTCATTTATTTAGATAAGTTATATGATTTTACACATGCACCTACTTGGTCGTGGAGTACTGAAATAAACGACGATGATTCCAACCATTAGACAAATGCATATGAAAAGAACGAATACAATAACAGACAAAATAGAATTTCTTTTCTTTGGAATTGTAAAAAGTGGTTCGTTCACCGGCTTTGACTTTGAAGTTTGAAGATTATTAGAAATTGTGTTTTCCGTTGAAACGAGTTCTATTCGGGTAGTTCCATATTGCCCGATTCTTGTACGATCGATATCCATTTAATGTAAATATCTGTGAAACGAGTCAAATTTCTTCGCACGAGTACACTTATACACTATAATCATAACACTCAAAGGATGAAAATATATATTGTTTAGTATTCAATAGTATTTTTCATCGTATAAACGAAAGTTAGGTGCATATTCGATGTAAAAGAAAAAAATCGTTTTTAAACATAATTTTATACTGCGTGATACATACAGGTAATAAAAAAACATGTCCGCAATATTCTATATTTAGTTTTGTTTCAATTGTTCTTTTTTCCTTTGATCATATGAATCAATAGAAATTACCCATGTATGCGATTACAATGAAATTGCGGCGCAAAATCGTATTTACACCGAAACGTTATCTCAAAAACCAATATATTGTTGTCTATAAATATAACTATTGAACTATGCTTACTATTCTATCACTCAAAATTAATTCGCATACAAAGGTAGTTTATCATATATCGATGGATGATGATCTTGTGTATTGTTTAATAAAATTTTAGGTTAATGGGACGTATAAGTGCAATTATGACAGTACAAAAGAAACATCAGTCAAATGGTCAATTCTTGGCTTTTGTATACTATTCATTATTGGATACATTGGTTTTTATTTGTGGAGAAAACACTCATAAAAAACAAACAATAAACAAATATTTATTCGTTTTTATCTCTTGACAGAATGAGAAAAACGCATCTAGATAAAGTACATGCATATATAAATGTTGTTATCAATTCGACCATGTTCTATAGTCAAGTCACATATTCTAAACTAGATAGAATAGTTTCGATGAAGCAACTATTTGTGTGTTTATCGTTGTATTTTCTTTGCGTATCGATAGTAGTAAAAGTTGATGGTGCACGTTGGACAATCGATGAAGCAAATAATTGGTATAAAAATCAGCCATTATTTTTGGGAGCTAATTTTATTCCATCGACAGCTGTAAATGTAATTGATATGTGGCAAACATTTGATGTTGAAACAATCGAACGTGAATTACAATGGGCATCACAAATAAATATGAATATTATGCGAGTTTTTCTTCATGTTCTTCTTCATCAACAAGATCCTCAAGGTTATCTTCAAAAACTTGATGCATATCTTACCATTGCTAATAAATATAATATTAAAACAATGTTTGTATTATTTGATGCATGTTGGCTACCTAATCCACAGTTAGGTCCTCAACCAGATCCGATTCCAGGTGTTCACAATTCACAATGGGTTCAATGTCCAGGACAACCACTTCTACACAATACAACTGCATGGCCTATTTTACTACAGTATAGGATTCATTCATAAATTTATAGAAGAAATCATTGTTTTTTCTTAGATATACATCTGATGTTATTACTCGATTCGGAAATGATTCTCGTGTAGCTATTTGGGATTTATACAATGAGCCTAGTGGTAGTCCATTGGTTCTACAACTTCTCGAACAAGTGTACACAACTGCTGTACGTGCTAATCCTCAACAACCATTAACAAGTGCGCCATTCACGACTGATTTATCAGGTGCAATACCACAATTTCAAATCAATTCATCGGATATAATTACGTTTCATAATTACGCTCCATTGTCAGGAACAATGGAAAATATAGTTGCATTACGTCAATTTAATCGACCACTAATCTGCTCAGAATATATGGCTCGATCAGCAGGTTCTACTTTTCATACACACACGAAATATTATCATGCAGAAAAAATAGGCGCTATTAATTGGGGTTTAGTTGCAGGAAAAACACAAACATATTTTCCATGGGGATCAAAACCTAATACACCTATTCCTCTTGTTTGGTTTCATGATATATTTAATAATACTGGTGAACCTTATTCACCTTATGAAATACAATTCTTCAAAGACCTTAAACTTGAACGTCCATCATAATCTTTATTTTTCTTTACTTGATTTAAATTTGACGCAATTTAACTCTTTGAATAAATATTGAACTAAAGTGGTAGCTTGATAATGATTTGACAAGGAGATTCTCACGTTGTTTATAATCAGTAGATGCTGCTTTTAAAGAAAAGTATAGATACGTATAATAATTATCCTTTCACTTGTTGTTTTGATCGTCTAATATTCAAAACTCCAACAACGAGAAAATCAATTGACGTTACTTTCAAAAAGTTTATTTTCAATTTTATTCAATGGTCGATGGTCTCGTCGAAATAGTCAAACTGGTCGAATAATTATCTAAAATATTCATTGCACTGGTTATGTTACTGATAGGTGGAATGATCGTGTTCAAAAATTTTCGATTATTAAAAATAAATAAAGAGTATATAGGCTAACGTAGTTGTTAAACGGTAGCCGTATTAGTCACTGCTGTTTGATTTGGAATATTGTGCACTTGATTTCGATAAAATCTTCTTAAAACAATTCGCTTAACTTGAGAAGTAAACATCATAATTATCATACACAATGCTGCCGATGATATACTACCAGACAACCATTGAGTTCGATAGCTGAATTGTGGTGCAGCATTGTTTATATTAGCTATGATAAAATTAACCAATGTCGGCAGTCCTATAGTAACTAAACATACAAAAGTAACGACAATGCGTTTAATAGCAATTATATCTCTGTGCTGTCGACGTTGAAGACTGATGGTTACATTAGTTGATTGATGATGAAGAAAATTTGCAATTCGAAAATAGACAAAAAATATGATTAACATAGGTATTCCATATGAAGTACCAACAATCCACATAATTCCTCTTATGTTTGTAAATGCAATAAAACAATAATATTCAGTTGATAAATAATCTATATCATGCCAAAACAATAATGGTGATACTATTACTAAACCAATAATTAATCCGATGGGTCCTATGAGTTTGTAGAGACCAGGTGATCGTAGATATTTTTTAGAAGGATAAACAATTCGACAGAGACGATAAATTGCCTAGAAATATCCGTTCAAAGTCATGTTATTCTATGAAAAATATTTACCTGAGTCGTAAAAGTATTGTAAAGAACAAAAAGATCAGCGATAAAAATATATCCACTGCATGTGCACCATGATGATCGAAAATCATAATCATAAAGTTGACCAAATATTGTCTTGCAACAGAATAATGTAATTAATAATGCAGCAATAATCATGAAAAAGAGAATATATGCATTGAAGATTAGTATAATGTAATCATCTTTTTTAACTGATTTTGTAAATATATGATTTATGATCATGATCATTGTGATTAATGAACTCAAAAGTATGAATACATCAATCATGATTGTGATAAATACGAATGTAAGATCTGCTGTGACAAATCCCATCGGTAGAGGTTAACAACGATCTGACTCCTTTTTTTTAAACGGAATAAAATGAAAATTATCACGGAGAGGAAAGTAAATACATCCGCAATAAAGACAGGTGTCATTTCCTTACACACATTCTTGATTATTCACATTGAGAGTTAACATATCAATTTTTAAAACTAATTATCTATTCTTTTTTTACTCTGACGATATTACTTATTCTAGTTCGTTTAGGTCATGTCTCATCACAGCTAAAATATCCAATTAAATTATATTATGCACTTGCAGAAAGATGCCTGTCAAGCTTAAAGATTTTTTGTCTACGTTTCATTAAAAAAAACATATTCACCGTATATATTATTTCTACCATTCAATCTGCGTGTTATGCCGTCTCATTAATTATTGAGTACAAAGTTTAATATATACTTATATTTATAATCAGTATAAATAAGATTTGAGATAATATCGAACTCAAATGAGTTTTGTGATTAAAAATTTTCAATTTGATCACCTTCGCAAGAAAACGTCAAATCCATTTGAGATGTTTTTGATTAGATAGTAATCTGTCGTCTATTTTTGTCGAAATTAGAAAAAAAAATAGAAGATTCATTCGGCAAGAACATGTCTATTGGATTGGTAGTACGTTCAAATAAAAAGTTAGTTGTTGAGAAAGTATCGGTAAGTTGATGTAAATATCTTTATTAAATCAAAACGTAAAATAAACTATATTTAGCCACCTAAATGTGGTGCAAAGGATCTTCTCATTCGAGTAACTCATGTGGCACAAAATCCACCTGATTGGAAACAACTTGAATCTGGCTCTGCTAAACCTGGAACCATTTTAGGTAGTGATTTCGCAGGTGAAGTCGTTGAAGTCGGAAGAGAAGCTGTTGGTAAATATTTGAATATTGATTTTGTTATCCTATTCTATTTTTATTATTAAAAAAAACAAAGGTAATTACAGACGAGGTGATCGAGTGGCGGGCTGTGTTAGTAATGGTGCATTTGCACTGTTTGTTGTTCAAGAAGCATCGTTAGTATTTCGTTGTCCATCAACAATGACCTTAGAATCGGCATCAACAATCTCATTTGCATCAATAACTGCAGCACTTGGTCTGTTTCATCATATGAATTTACCAATGCCACCAAATACAAATGAGGAATCATTATTAGTATGGTCAGGCAGTACAAGTGTCGGTCAATATGCAATTCAATTGGGTAAAGCATCGGGCTGTTTTGTAATCACAACAGCATCAACAGATCGTCATTCGTATTTGAAAGAACTCGGCGCAGATATTTGTTTCGATTACAAGGATGCGAATGTTGTTCAAAAGATCAGAGAAATAACAACGAATCGTTTGATTTATGCAATCGATTGTATTTCGAATAAAGATTCAATAAGATCAGTATGTTCAATTCTTTCGAATGAAACGACTTGTCATTTGGCAACAGTTGTTCCTGCTTTGCCAAATGAAATTCCAAGTCATATTCAGGAGCATTCTATTTTCATTTACACAATCTTTGGTCGTGACATTGAATTAATGGGAAAAACTTACAAGGCCAAATTAGAAGAAAAAATCTTTGCTGAAAAATTTATGAAATTACTTTCTGATTTACTTTTGCCTCAAGGTTTTGTCAAACCAAATCAAACGACGAAATTACCCGGTGGATTCAACGGAATTGAACAAGGTTTTCAAAAAATGAAAAATAATCAAGTGAAAGGAGAGAAATTAGTTTACTCCATCAATGAAACAGTTTATAATAATGTATCTTTTATAAATCGTTGTCGAAAATCAAAATAAAAAAGTTTAAAATCAAGGATTTGCCATAATTGTTATATCGGCTTGTGATAGTTCTCGACTATAAATAGCGAATTCATCGATTTGTCCTCGATAATAACCACTTTGAATTCCACCGGAACTACAATTAAATCCGCTCAAAGCTTGTCCAAGAGTTACAGTCATTGGCACACCACTAGCTGCATAAACAAATGGATTACTTTGTGCATAGAGCACGCCATTAATATATAAACGTAGTCCATTTGTTTGTTTAAAAGTTACAACAATATGAGTCCATTGATCAACATTAATAATCGGTCCAACTATTGAAATCAAACCAGTAGAATTATATCCATTAGCAACAATCTGTCCTAATGAATTGAAACCAATCAATTGAGTACATGAACCCGTACCGTTCGTATATCGAGATAAATGCAAAATAGTTCCACCATTAAAAACAGATATGATTGGTCTGAGCCACATGACAAACGAATATGGTGAATATGATTGTCCTAATAGAACTAAATTTGTTACTTGAAAATATGCTAAACTTGAATTAAATAAATAGGATTGTCCAAGTCGTCCACCGTCGCCAGCACTCACGCCAATTGCGATGCCATTGATTTGATTAGGACCACTGTCTAAACTTGTGTAACTTAAACAGTCCATTGAATAGTAGACAACTAGTGTTGCGTCAGCTAGAATTTGAGCGGCACTTTTCGATTGATTAAATAAAACTGTCAATTGATCGATGTAACCATGATAAAATCCGGCTGAATAAGTATTATAACAGCCGATTGTTTGCGTTCCAGTTGTTATTAAACTGGGAGGTGCATTTGTACGAATATTATCTAAATGCATAACAATGTTTTCAAACAAAAAAACTAGTTGAAAACTTCTTGAATTATCTACCTAAAACTCCATTCAGGTAAACATATTGTGTTTGTGCAGCATAATCATAAGTAAATGCAATATGTTGCCATTGATTGGTTCGTAAGACCGTAACTCCAGATATATCATCGTAGAAAAAAGATCCATAGACATATCCATTTCTTAACATGACTTGCATATATTGATACTGTGTGTTCGAATAGACTTGTTGAAAAATAATCATATCCGTGTATGGATTACTACTATAAATAGCTAATGGATAAAGCCACGCTTCGACAGTGACACTTCGACGATAGAAATTCATTATATTGGCTATTGTCAAATACTGTGAAGATGTGGAAAGAAGCTGAATAGCATAACCACGTCCATTATATCCAGGAGATATATATTGAGGATTATTATGTGGAACAGCATTATAATTACCAAAGTAATCATTCGCATTACCATCAAATGTATACAGAACCGATGCACCACCTTGACCTCCAGGACTTACTGTTGTCGAACTCGAAGATGAACAACTAATTGCTAAAAGAGAAAATAGAATCATATTTTCACTTTTGTTTTTCTTGCTTATCGCTTACTAGTAGTGGTCGTTGTTGTAGTTGTACTTGTCGTACTTGTACTAGTTGTTGTTGTACTTGTACTAGTAGTTGTCACTGTAGTTGTACTTGTGGTTGCAGTCGTTGTCGTAGCAGAAGTTGTAGTGACTGTCGTAGCAGAAGTCGTAGTAGCTGTCGTTACTAATTATAAAAATCGAAATAAGTAACATCATATGAAAATCTAAATATCTACCTGTTGTTTGAATACCATTTGTTATTGTTGTTTCGGTTAGAGCAACGGCAAATGGAGCAACAATAGCTGCTGCTACACCACAAATTGCTAACACGCAAACTACGGTAAGCAATACTTTTCCAACGGCAGTCTTTTGTGTAGGTGTCCAGGAACTAATTCGTCTGTTTACATAGTTCAAAAAAAAGATTACAAAGATAAATTAATACAAAGAAAAACGACTGACTGTTGTGATTGAATATCTTGAATTGAATTGAAATTAATATGAACTTTTCTAGTCAATGTCATCAAAATAATTTTGCTTTAAAAAAAACGAGCTATTAGTACAATATTAAATCAACAAAATGACTTGTTTTTTGTTTTCCATTAACTATCGAACGCACTTTACTGCTCTTTCTTATATTTCTTTGTATGAGTGAAAACATACATTTCGATTTAATTGATGGATTGTTTTTTTTTAAATGAAACAAGAGTAGAAAGAGAAAGAGAGAAACCTGTTGCACTATTACTGAAACATTCTGATGACCACATAATGTTGCTATTATATATAGTTGAAGGAAGAAAAAAAAAGAAAAAAATAACAATTTTTATCTCTATTGAAATAAAATATATAAATGAATAAGAACATCAAATATTTTTAAAAGCAAAAGACTCGACAAACATGCTGATCATACGCACAGCCAACATCCTCTTGTTGATTGTTGTCTTTATTAGTATCATCATCGAGTTGATACGACTCGTGATTTGATAATTAATACAGCACGACCAAGATTTTCATGGAAGATTTCTTCATCAAATAGCTTATCAACTATTCGAATGGGATGTGGACGTATTCTCTCATTTCAATCCATTCATGTTCCTTATTCGTCTTCTAATGATCTACAATCATCGAGTTATTATCATTTTCGTATACGAGTTTGGATAACAAGTCAAACAGAAGCGTCTCAATGGATTCGATTTCGAACATCGATCTTCAATTTACATGAATATTTGACAGACAATAGCAATCTTCTTTGGATTGGCTCAACAGATATCAATATGAATGAGTTAAGAAAAGAATTCAATGTTTCTAATGCAAGTCCAGTGAAATCAGCCATTGTGTACATGACTGGTATTGGATATTATGAATTCTATCTCAATGGATATAAAGTTGATCCATCAAGAAAATTAGATCCTGGTTGGACAACTTATGAAAAACGTACTCGAACCGTTTCATATGATGTCACATTAAATATCACTGTACTATTCTGTTAGTTTATTTGACAAGGAAAATAGATAGTTGTTCTATTTATCTAGAATGGAATGAATGCTGTTGGAGTTAAATTGAAAAATGGATGGTATAGTCAACAACAACAGCATGAAAAATTTGCCTATGGTAATAAATCTATTGAGTTGAGATGATTTTGTTTGATTTGAATTCAATTGACTATAGGTCCACCTCGTCTTCTATTTACGATGAATATTACATTTACAAATGGTGATATGATGCAAGTATTGAGTGATGAAACACGATGGAGTCAAGCTGGTTTCAATGATAGATTGACACCATGAATCAATGCTCAATCGATGAAATCACCTATCAATGAAACGCCCATGGAGTATTCTTGTTCTATAAGAAATGCCACCGATTCGATCAGGACCTGATGCACTTCATCTTCAAGTAACACTTGATACTGCTCAACAAAGTTATTTAAGAAAAGAAGATATCGGAGAAATACAAGGTGCGTTTGTGCCAATAATGGGCATCCTTCTTAAATTCAAATATTGTGTTTCCTTCTCTTTTGATTTTCTTTCGTTCGTAATGTCAAGAAAGATATGTGTGCATCATTTGTGTTGTGCGACATCAGTGTTATACAACAGACTTCGATTCAGACGGTTCGTTTTGTCGTTTATTCTTTCCAAGTCCGAGAATGAAGAGAAAACACATACAATATATAGCCTAGTCGGGAGAGAGAGAGAGAGAAAGAAAAGAAAAAACATATAAACAAGTGAAAAAAGGACGATCGGTAAAAGAGATCCTAACAAGTATTCTGAGAACGACATAAATTCGATCAGATGGCGTTTATATATGTCTTATATACCATATAAATGTTCTTTTGATAAATGACTACAATGAGCATTTCTTCTCATCTTTAGATATTTCGATTCATCTGAATCAAACACCGACAAGAAAAAACACCTGTAGACAACAGAAAACTTGATTTTTCATCATAGAAAAAAAATCGAAGAAATTGATTTTTGAATCGTAATGGTGGTCCAGGTCTTCTAATACGACTAATACATCATGAATTTTAGTAGGGTCTTCTAATATATGGAGGTCTTTTATTTTGGGAGGGGATTTATCAGCTGCAGGCTCAAGAGATCAGTCGTGAAGCTAATATGACATGTTTAAACGAAGATTTTGTGAAATACGAACAGAAAGGGAGTATAAAAGTATAATGGTAGGAAATTTGGACCCCCTCTCACAGACATTACTCACATAAAAGATATAGGTAATATCAGAAACCGAACTGCTATTACAGGCGTTACTGTCATTCCAGAATTACCAACATTACTGACATAATTTGAGAACTAATATATCTATTTCAGTGATCTAAACATATTTTATAACTTAATTTTCAGTAACAGTCAACATTCGATTAACATACTAACAAAATAAATTAGTTCTACACATCAATTTGAAACTCCATTTTAATTACTATTTTCCAAACTTCCCAATAAGTTCCTGTTTCACACTTTTAATGCAGAAGCGATTGCGCTGACCAGCTATTTAAATTTCAACGCGAAATACGAGTGTGAATTCAAATACATCGGAATAATAACAATAATAGTGATATTAAAAGTATTCATCTTCTTTATCGATACTTCGATCTATTCTCACGAGTGTTTCGTGCTCAAACACTAAAATCTCAATATTTTCTCAGTTTTCAGAACTTTTTACGTGTTCATCATACATTTTCTCAAATTCGAATCTAATAATTCGGATAACAAATCAAAACCTTAAATAATACATCATGTGCAAACATTTTCATATCCCACTTCCAACACACTAGATATCATACATCTACGGTACGTTCGCTATCTCCAAAGTACAATTTCAATTATAGTTCACAGAAATACACTTTTCTTCAAAACTCAATGAATAAAATAAATAGACAAAATGACAACTGCAAGCCGTTTTCATTTCATGCAATCAAAGTGAATGTAACTGTGAAAACATTTCGAATTAATCAAGCAATCTGTACCCAAAATATTAATATTGTCATTTATTACGATGAAATGCCACAAACGCACACAAGAGCATAATTATGAATATCCCTCCAGTTCCACCTATTCGTAATCAATCTTAAACCAGAAAATTGAAATCTACACTTGAATCACCACAACACTGTGAGATGGCTGTTTGTCTTCTTCAGGCGCTCGAAATACTGTGCACATTGAGCTCCGATTTGATTGTGGTGCAGGTGGAGTGTAGTGAGTGTCTGTATGAAAGAGAGAGGAATGAGATGATGGTAAAAACATGAAGGAGTGATGATCTTACTGTATTGTGTCGCAATGCTTCACCCAAATATCGTGCACCTTGATCTCCGATTTGATTGTGCCACAGATTGAGTGTAGTGAGTATCTGTATGAAAGAGACAGGAATGAGATGATGGTAAAAACTTGAAGGAGTGATGATCTCACTGTATTATGTCGCAATGCTTCACCCAAATATTGTGCACCTTGATCTCCGATTTGATTGACGTTAAGGTTGAGTGTAGTGAGTATCTGTATGAAAGAGACAAAAATGAGATGATGGTAAAAACATGAAGAAGTGATGATCTCACTGTATTATGTCGCAATGCTTCACCCAAATATTGTGCACCTTGAGCTCCGATTTGATTGACGTTAAGATAGAGTCTAGTGAGTATCTGTATGAAAGAGACAGGAATGAGATGATAGTAAAAACATGAAGGAGTGATGATCTTACTGTATTGTGTCGCAATGCTTCACCCAAATATTGTGCACCTTGAGCTCTGATTTGATTGTACGACAGGTCGAGTGTAGTGAGTGCCTGTATGAAAGAGACAGGAATGAGATGATGGTAAAAACATGCAGGAGTGATA
>Ga0209930_1001899_pt1 | contig 28381 bp, 17 predicted proteins | sample ThiBiot_500_biof_2_FD_183948 | JGI IMG/M metagenome (GOLD analysis project Ga0209930, IMG submission 183948) | Wastewater bioreactor microbial communities from Cape Town, South Africa - Thiocy_cont_500_biof (SPAdes) | ecosystem: Engineered > Bioreactor > Thiocyanate-remediating >... | reverse complement strand
CATGGTCTGAAATGAAAACAAAACACGATATTTTTTATTTGACAAAATTGAATTGAATTATTATTCCTGAGAAAAACAAAACGAATATCTACGTCATATTGAAAAAAAAACTAAAACAAATCAGGTTATTGATCGGCAAATGAGAAAAAAAACATCGAATGTATATACAAACACACATAATATATGTGACAAACTACGACAAAAAACAAAAGTCTATTGAAAACGAATTAAATATGTTGATTATGAATACTGATCACAAGTTCGATGAAAACGTAAGAAAATAGAAGTCGTTATTGTTTGTCAGGATCGCTCATATGTCGAGCTAAATCTTTTAACATCCCAAATGCTCGGACTCGTCGTCGACCTAAATTTTACATTTTTAATTTAATCGAAAAAGAAAATCGTTGAAATATGTTCGTACCGAATAATCTAGCCAATGTTTCATCACAATTAACCCATTGTTTATTAATTGGATCCTAAAAATGAAAAACAATTCAATGGATTTGAACATTCAATCGAACGAGTTTTACTAATAAATTATGTTCACGAAAATAAACCCACATTCGTTTGACAACTTCTGATCTTGGCATCTAAAACAGATCAATTTTAAAAACAAAGCATCAAACTAACGAAAGTCAAATACTCGATGTCCGCCAACAACAACAGCTAACTGATCGCTAATATCTAATTCTTTGTTGTAACAAGTTCGTCGTCGTTCGATTTTCAAGGGCATCGTCGTTGTCGTCGTTGTTCGTTTGGGTGTTGGTCGATTTTCTTGTTGTTGACTGTCGATCGACGACGATGAATTGTCATTATCTGCTTGTGTTGGTCGTTGTTCAGTTGATAAACTTCGTTGTGTTTGAATATTTGCGATGGGTTGAATGTCTCGTGTCGTAATTTCTGCCATGACAATATCGTCGATTTCTTTCTTTCGTTCAGTTAAATCACATTGAAAGATTTCTTCGAGCATTTGTCGAACTTTTTTCGATGATAATGTATTGAGATCGGCGTTTTGAAGAATCATTTGGATCTCCGAACGTAATCGATCAGCGGCAATTGACGACATTCTTTTTCGTTTTACAACAAGGTCAACTAAAAACGTATCTGTGTGATGATTAAAAAAAACGAAAGAGAGAGAGAGAGAATGACACGACGTATGTGACCGATTGGTTCAGCCAACCAACTGTCTTTCGTTTATTTGATATTTATTTACAACAAATCAAAATTTCAATTGTGACCTTCGTTTCTTTTTTTTTCGGTTTAGTTTACCGAATTTCGAATAAGAAAATATTCGAAATGAATCTTTTTTGAAATCGCTTGTTTTTGTTGTCGTTGAATCATAGGCAGATGTCACTCATCGACGTATTGATCAAGTTCGCGATTAACGGAAGTTTAATCAGCGAATTCATTTTTTTCCTTTACAAATCGGATTTGTCAATTGTCAAATCAATATTACTCTCCGTTTTTTTCTCTTTCCCCTTGATGAACAGGTGCAGATTTGTTTTTCATCAAAATATTATTAAGTTCTATTCGATTCGATAGTCAAGGGACTTATTCGTGATCAAATTTGAATATTAACACGACACGTCTTTTGCTCTAGACGAAGATGAAGAAGAAGAAAAAAACGAAATTATCGGATGATTTAGTTAGACACTTGTATCAATATGTTTGCTGTTATTTAGTCTTATCAAATAAAAAATATATATTTCGTGTTTCGATAATCGATTTTATTTGATAGTGAAAATGTTAGTGAATCCAACGAATGAAGTCTCGAATAGCTTAAGGGCTCTAACATTCGATCTCTCTCTCTCTCATCATATCAAATATATTCATGTAAAAAAGCGAAGGCAAAAGAGAAATGATCTTTATTGCAAATGACAAATGATTTTGGCGTTTTTCTTCTGTTCGTATAACACTCATTCCATCACGCATCATGTCATTTAGTTTGCCTCTGGTACATCTAATAACATTAGGATCTCGACTCTTTCTCTGTTTCTTCTATATCGATTTCTAATGATCTGTGTCTTGTTCATTGTTATTGAAGAATAATTTTGTAATCGGATGAAAAACTAGCAGTTGTTTCTTCTTCTTCTTCTATTCTCTGTGTATTCGAGGATATTAAGTAGAAGACGAAGAAATTTCTTTTCTATATTTTCTGAATAGACTAATGGCGAAGAAGAGCGTGCTTATTTTTCTTTCTTTAACCTATTTTTAGACTTCGAGTTCTTTAATTGATTTGCTCGTTTTTGGTCTGTTTCGAGCTCGTCTCTGTGTCTCGTGAGACAGAATCCGCGAGACTATTAACGAATGTAAGATCAATTAACTAAACATTGACACCTTCGATTTACTTTGTCATTACACAAACAATCAAATGCAACACATATTCTTTTCCTTTTCCTCTTTCTCTCTTGTCAATTGGTTTTCTCAAGATCTCTTCAGCAAATCATTTAATCGAAACAAACGACGACGACGATCATCAAGAATTTGTTTTCATTGAGACAAAGATAAGAATTTGCTCGAACGATGATTGTTGTACATGCATTTACGTAGAAGATAATCATTGATTACGTTATAGGTTTAGATTCTGTCAACGTCTTATCTGTTTGTATGTATGTGTATATATATATATATATGTTGAGTTGGAACATATGACAATAAGAAAAGAACACACAAGGAACAATTAAGTTCATTTTAGTCGTGTCTAGGTCATGTCAATGAATGCCTTGTCAAACGTAACATACAGATACAATTGACACATTCACTGAGAACAACAGACAGACAGAAGATCCACGATTTCCTCAAGATTAAATGATTCTGATCATGAAGATGAACGACAGACAGCTTCGAGCTTCAATTTATACAAAAAAAAACACGAAGAAGAGGGGAGAAAAAACTGCTTTGTCTATCGAGAAAATAACCAATACGCAATATAAAGAAAACATGACGAAAAAAAAAAGAAAAAAAAAGAAGAAGAAGAAGAAGAAGAAGAAAAAAGCGATGTATACACGCACCAGAGAGAAAGAAAATGAGAAAGAAAACTAATATAATCCGACAAGCTTTAAGAAAAAAATACGATCGATTTCGATGTGATTCGATTTGAGTTTGATATCGAATGAATATTATTATTTACTAATAAAAGTGTAACATATGATTAATTGAATCAATTGAATTAGACATAATCTAGTCGAAGGTACAAACAAACAACTCAATTATCACGCTATATCTATCGATCTATGAATGAATATTCTTCTTCTCATCAACATCGTTACACTTTATGTCGATTCGAGACGGAATTCATTGTCTTTGCTCGTTGGTCTTACAATAATAATCATAATCATCATCATTATCATTTTTGATAAGAATACGAACAAGTCGAACAAATATCAACTGCTACCACTCGTTAAGTAACAGATCTTATCACCTGTCGCTGATCAACCGAATAGAAACAAAAAAAAAAGAAAGAAATGTTCCGATCAATCTGTTTCGAAATATAACTTCTCTCGATTGCCCAACCACTCGTCTCTCCAACGATTTATACACTAGACTCATATCGAGAGATATATTACACGAAGAAGGGCGTCAGCATCCTAGAAGAAAAGAAATCAATTTCGTTTTTTCCTGTATTTCTTTCTTCTCTCCCTCCCTCGCCTCCTTCATCGTTCTTCCATTCCTTTTCTTAGGCCATAATTGCTGCAATTGGCAACTGTGAAAACACATATACACATACACACACACACGACAACGCTATTACACACGCGTTCGTACAAAAGAAAACCTTCATCTCTTACAATTACTTATTCGTGCGTAGATTCTTGTTAAACGACATTAATCACCTCTATTTTCACTTTCAATATCGACATTTATTCTTCTTCTTATTTTTTTTTGTTCAAAAACACGAATGTGGGACTAAACACTTGATGTTCTATTTAATAATCGTTTGCAATCTTTTTATTTCTTTGTTTTTCAATGTCAATGGTCAAACATGTGTTCATTCATCGGATCCATTAGTTCGATGTACAACACTCGGTCTCGTACGTGGATTTCGTTCTGATTTCACAATCAATACATCGAATTCAACGACAACATCCATTGAATCACGAAGTGTACATGCATTTCTCGGCATTCCATATGCTGAACCACCTGAAGGTGACAAACGTTTTCGCAAACCGTTTCCAAAAAAACCTTGGTCACGTTCGACTATTTTCAATGCAACAACATTGCCGAATTCGTGTTATCAAATGATTATCGAATGGTTTAATAATACGGGCGAACGAATGTGGATTCCATTTACACCGTTGAGTGAAGATTGTTTGTATTTAAATATTTGGACGCCGATTAACGCTAAACAACAACAGAAACCGTTGGCTGTTATGATTTGGATCTATGGCGGCGGATTTACTTCGGGTTCGGTAGGTTCTTGCAAATGTTGTTGATTTAGAAAGAAAGAAATTCATATTGTTTTTTTTGTATTTAGAGTACATTAGAAGTTTATGACGGATCGATATTAGCTGCAACACAGAATGTTATTGTTGTGTCAATGGAATATCGAGTAGAAACACTTGGATTTCTTTATTTAGGCACGCCGGATGCACCGGGAAATCAAGGTTTACATGATCAATCCTTGGCCATCGAATGGACTTATAAAAATATCAGAAATTTCGGTGGTGATCCCAATCGAATTACTTTATTCGGCGAATCAGCTGGAGCTGTGTCCGTTGGTTTACATTTATTATCACCTCGAACACGTCCGTATTTCAATAATGCTATCTTAGAAAGTGCTGGTCCAAGTGCTAAATGGGCTGTTATTAGTGCGCATATTGCCAAGTATCGTTCCGAAAGATTTCTTACTGAATTTACACGTCAAATAACCAAACGTTATGAAACAGGTTCGGAAGATCCTGAATATCCGTATATTCCACGTGAATGTCAAAAACGTATGACAACAATGCAAGAGAAATTCCTTTGCGTCAAAAACTATCCAATCATTAGTCAAAATCATTTTCGTACATCGTGGGGAATCGAATCGTATAAAGGCGGACCGGTTGGTTATAATTTTGTGCCTGCTGTCGATGGAGATTTCATTCCCTATGATCCTGAATTAATGTTAAAAGGTGGAGATTTTAAAAAATGTCCTCTTCTACTCGGTGTTAATCGAGATGAAGGCTCGTATTTTATTGTTTATCTTGCTCAAGGCAATATGAGTATCGAAGCATGGCCGTATGTTGATCAAAAAACATTTCGACATGCTATTGAACAGTATTTTCCCTATATACCGGCGTATCCAACTGAACGACCGCCAATGATCTTAGAAAGTATTCTTCAAACATATACGAGATGGCATGATCATAATAATACAATTCAAAATGCAGTTCAACTTAATTTAGCTGTTGGTACGAGTTTTTCTTTTGTTTGGAATTTAGAAAATTTTTGCTTTTTGGTTTATTTGAAAAGGAGATTTTCATTTTACATGTCCAACTGTTTATCTAGCGAATAGTTATGCACGAGAGAATCTTCCAATTTATTTCTATAATTTTGCTATTCGTTCGACAGTGAGTCCTTGGCATGAATGGATGGGCGTTCTTCATGGTAAACCGTCGCCTCGTTTGTTCTTTTTTATTGTTTTTTCGATTGAACATTTTGTAGCCGATGAAATCATGTTTATTTTTGGTGAACCATTGAATACAACTGACAGTCTACATTATACATACGAAGAAATTCAGATCAGTCAAAAGATGATGGCCTATTGGACAAATTTTGCCAAATACAGGTAATTGATACTTGTTGATATCAATGTAAAATAAACAAAGATTTGTGTGTTGATTGAGTTCTTGTTTTGATTTTCTCGAGAGATTATCGATAGACGATGAAGGACCATCTGCTATATACATATTAAAGATAATGATGACAAATGAGATACTTAAAACAGAACAGTTTTTCTTTTTCGAAAAGAATGTTTTCTTAGGTGTAAATGATTGTCATCTGTCAAAAGAAATGTTTATTCATGAAGATTGTTTCGACAACAGACAATTGATTATCATTGAAATCAACTGATTTCTTCTTCTTCTTTCTTTTCTGTTGAATAGTAATCCAAATCAACGTCATGATTCTCAATGGGCTAATGAATGGAGACAATATAAACTACCTGGCCGAGAACATATTATTTTAAATCATAATCTAACGAAAAATCTTTATCCAGATCATGGTTCAGCTGTTCGTGCTGAATATTGTGCATTTTGGCTTGAATATATGCCGAAATTAGCAACATTGACTGGTTTGTTTTGTTGGATTTAAATCAAAGAAATAGTTCGATTATTTTTTTTTAGCGAATATAAGTGAAGAAGAAACTCGATGGAAACAAGAATTTCGTCAATATCAAGAACGAACTCAACAATGGGATTATTATTATAATAAATATTTAGAATTACTCGAAAAAAATGGCGATAAAATTCTTAACTGTATGGGTTAGATGATCAACAGTTTTTCTTTCTTTTCTTTCTTTCTTTCTTTTTTTCTTGTTCCTGTTTGATTTGTTTTCGTTTTCTTTCTTTGTCTATAAAATACATATTCTCTTCTCCGTCCAATTTTGTTTTGTTTTTCGAATTGAAACCTGTATTATGATGTTTCCCTTTAGAATATTTCATTTGATTCTATTCTCATGTACGAGAGAGAGAGAGAGGAATTTTCAATGTTGTACATAGAAACTAATACTCATTATTGTCATTCTGTTGTATTTGGTCAGTCGATGTTGGTTTTATTTTTGTTTAATTCAATAATATCGGTTTCTTTTCTTTTCTTTGCCTTTTAATTTAATAATAAACAATTCGAAAAACAGTTACAGCACAAAATAGTTTCTTATTCGAATAGACAAACGAAATATAATTATCATTTTGAATGTCCCACAAACATCGACATGTAATCATGAGATTTTCATCTTGACATTGACCAATAACAACTTGAACAACATATTTATATTGTTCGTTATGATATTTTTTCATCGCATCTTTAATAATTTGCGAGAGATCTTTGGATAATTGAGTACATTTATCTGAATCATAATCATTCTGTCGATCGATTGTTTGTCGAACTAATTGTTCGATTAATTGTTTGATTTCATGAGAATTCGTTATTCGAGCTGTAGACATTGTTATATCACTTTAGTTAGTTATTTACATATACAAAAATAAAATAAAAAAAAAGCAAAACCTAGGCGCTTTGTACTTTTGTTTTTTGTCGAATAAGTAGTTTGATTTATTTGTCTGTACACAAAGATATCCTATCAACAAATCTCATCAATGATCGATCTTCGGGAACATATTTTCCATCGCAAACAAAACATTCTTTGAAAATATTCATCTGCCATCGATCGCTATAATCATGATCGCCATGATTATGACCAAGATTATGTAACATTTCATGAACAATGATTCCAGCCCATTCAATTTCATCTAAACCTCGTTCATAGGATGCTCTCAAATGATTTCGATTGAGTTTTACATGAAATTCGCCATCGATTGAAAATGTTGAATTGTGAGATATACAACAAATAGAAGCAAAAGTACCACGAGCAGCGACTTCGCTATTTTCATTGATTGGATAGATATTTATCACTGGAAAACGTCCTTTTTCACCTCGATTTTTCAAACACATTAATTGATATCGAAGAAGAAAGTCTTTTCCATGATTGACTGAATGTTTTGATAAATTCGAACGTTTCCATAGGCCTGGCGCAAGAAAATAACCATTTTTACCACAGATTCGATACATATTTTGCAGGACTTCTTTTTTAAATAATCGTTTGGCAACAATTTGTAAAGCATTTTCGATTAGAATTTCTTCGCTTGTTGTAAAACCTTTGTGAATCAAATAGCGAATGTCAAATTCGGAACGTAATCGACGTTTGTTGTTTTCGTTTTCTCGCGATTTTATCGGAGGAAGAAAATGTCCTATCTTTAAAAACAAATATCGTATTAGTAAATTTTCTTTTAAATCGATATTTACTTGAGTTTGAGAAGGAGATTGAAATATTGAAGATGTTGAAGACATTGTGTACCACATCTTTACTTAAAAATAATAGTGTACTGAAAATGAAATAATCGCTCTCGGAGTCTTTCTTTTCAACGTCGATTTTGTTATTAATAGAGAAAGCGCAAATACAGAAGTGTCATTCAAATAAATGATTTTATTCCTCAAGCGATCATTTCAGATCACAATCGAAATGCGCATGCCTCTTGTTTGCTTACTTTTTCAACTCTATTTCAATCAAATACAAAAATCCTTTGCGTACATAAACAAAGAAAAAGTCACATTGTATTTTTCTATTTCTATAGAAACAAAAACAACAACAAAAAGTAGTCTAACACGGTGTGTATTTTCCATGATTGAGAAATGAATTAGTGAAAGCATCGATTTGTGAATGAGTTTGATCGAATCGATGACCGAGATTGTGAAGCATTTGAAAGACAATGATTCCCGACCAAAATAAAACATTCTGTTGATCTTGATGAGATCCAATGAGTTGATTTGGATCGATTGCAATTTGAAAATCTCCATCGATGATAAAAGTTGATTGATGATGAACACAAAAAATACATCCCGAATTATCCAATTGATTCTCATTGATTGAACAAATATTTATTATTGGAAATTCTCCATTTTCACTTGCCATTTTTAAACACATTAATTGATATTCTAATAATAAATATTTTTCATTGTAAAATAGATTTTCATTTAAATTTGATTTTTGCCAAATTGAATCGGAAATCAACGATGAAGATGTTTGACAGATTGAATACATATTTTCAAGAATTTCAGTTTCGAATAATCGATTAACAACAATTTGTAAAGATTTTTCAATGATTAATTTCTGTTGACTGGTAAAAGCATCGGCAATTGTAAAAACAATTTCAAAATGTTCTTTTGGATTTTCAGAGATCATTCGTTGAATTGAACAATGAGAAATCTCGTCGACTAGTTCACAAAAATTATTCTTGAGACATTTGGGAAATTGTTTGAGCAAATCTTCATGATCATCATCATTTGTATTTAACTTTCGATAAATTCCTTTTGATTTCGATGAATTGAACAAGTTTGTTAATGAAAAACGTCGAGGCATTTCGATTGTTGACTGAAGAAACTTTTCTTTTATGAATATTATTTCGAATTTGTTATGCTTTTATAGGTGAACAGATGTTGTTTACCACAAAACCCATTCATATGATATTTTTCTGGGTTGACGTAATTCCGTATAGAAAATTTAAAAATAGACCAAACACAATGATGGCATGAATCATAAACGGTCATGTCAAACAAAAGAAAACAGAACAAATCATCGTCTGAAGGATGAAAGTGGCTTGAGTGTAACGGACAAAAAGTGAATTATTCTTGATGTTTTTTATTTCGGCGAAAAATGAAATAGTTAAATGAAAAATCATTCATAATGAATAAAGATAAGTAAGACTATTCTATTCATGAATGTAGAAGATAAATAAGAATTGAAAAGAGAATCTAACAATGTACAAATTGTTAAACGTATTTTTCTATCGTTTTTTCGGTGATCTTTGCACAGCTGTTGGTGGATGTGAAGGTAATGGCGGTCGTCCAGTTGTTGTTGTTTGTGCACTAGTTGTTGCTATTGTTGGTGCTGTTGTTAATTTATTTGTATTAGTGGCTGTCGTCGTTGTTAAAGGTGTTGCTGCCGATGGAGTTGGTGATGTAAGTTGTGTTTGTTGTAGTGTGACTGGTGTCCAAATCGTCGGATGAATAACTGTTGCTGTTGGATGCGGTTGAAAATAGGATGTAAGTTGAGTTGTTGTTGGTGATGATGTATTAGCTGTTGTTGAATCAAATAATGGATTGATTCTTGATGGACCCAATGTAAATTGTTGTCGAGATAAAGTTGTTGAATCATCGAAACGTTTTTGATTATTATTTTGTTTTTCATTGATCCAACGACGTCGAATCGAAGGAATCAAAAGAAAAATGAGAAATGCCGTTAATGTTATCATTAAAATGATACAAAATGCAGCTACAATTGTATTTGTTAAAATGAGATTTTCAAATATTCGTTGACTAATCATATTCGTTGACGGTGTACTTGTTATTTCATTGAATTTTTGATCTTGTTTTAAAATAGCTGTTAGAAATTTACTTGTCGTTGTTTTGAGAGTTGTTGTTGTTGTTGGCGCTCGAAATATTGGAATAATAAATGATGATGGTGGTGGAATATAGAAAAGTTCTTTGGACAACGGTGGAGTTGTGTACATGTTCAATGGATTTGACATCGTTTTGATTTCTTTTCGTTTCGAGTTAAGCTCATCAACATTTTTTTGTTTGTTAACAAAAACTCTAAAGACATTGAGAGAAAGAGAGAATGCAAATGATTACGTATGAATAAATAAATAAATAACTAGTCGAAGGTGAAATTCAAGAATTGTCAATGTTCGATTAATTGAGTCTTAGTTTGATCTGAATTATTCGAAAAATAAACATTATGAATTGACAATTACGTATTTGAATAAAATTGATATAAAACATTGATCTGTCGCATTTGAATGTCGATGATTTGTAAGACCATGACATTTGTCGATTGTTTGTGATAATTAAGAGTGAATTGAACGATAGAATAAAACAGTTGTTGCCCAATGATCTCGTTGTCGAATCAAATAGAATCGACGTGTGAAGAGAAGAAGAAACGAATGTCTGGTATATGTCGCCCTTGTCCTTCAATCGAACTGATCATTATACAGATTGTCATCTATCTTCAAAAGATCTTTTACAAATGGCCAACTGACGATGTCTATCAAAGATCATTTTCTTTTTTCTTTCATCTGTGTTTATCAATGCACGAAAATATCTTTTTCTTCGAAATAAAAGTGATGAACACCTGTCAATCAGATCGACAAGATTCTTATTGTTTGGACAATCGTTCAATTAGTTATTATTGATGAAAAAACTAAACATGTATATTCGAGACGTTGAAACCCTCAAAGATGAAGATTAGTGATATGTAAATAGATTGAAAGAATATACATGTTGAAAGTTATCATTTGATAGTGTTAATCTGTATTTACATTTTTTATTATTTGTCATGTTTGAAAAATAAAATTCGAAAGAGAGAAAAAGAAACAGTTTGATTTGTCAGTAGGTGATCAAATATTGAAATGATTAACACATGAAAACCCAGTGTGAATATGTTTATTTTGACTTGGAGTGATGAATATAGTTGTCGAAATGAAATGTCAGTGTACATCTTAAAAAGCTTCTTATCCGTTTTTTGAGTGTTCAAACTGTGCGAAGACTTTTGAAAGTAAATGTTCTTGATTAGACTGAATCGATTGTATGCATGTACTATGTGTTGTCCGTATGTTAAACTGTAATTTGTCTCGACTAAGTCAGCTCAACATGAAGCACACATATGATGTGTAAAAAGTCATGACTGATTGATGTGTATGTGGTCAGTCGTCAACATGGTCATTGACGATTGCGTGCATACAATCGATGAACATTCACAACAACAGAGAGAAAGAGAAAGGAACTATAAATGAACATTAAAGGGTATTTCTCTTGTTGCACAGTTGTTGATGAGAAAGAGAAGACGAGAGAGAAAAAGATATTGATTGTATTTGGTTGAATGACGAGTAACAACAGCGAAGAGAAGACGATTTGAATTGATGCGTATAATCGAGTCGTATTAGTAATCATATTCTGTTCTCAATCAGCATTCAATAATCGTTATCAAATCAGTATGTAAGTACTTCAACAGAATGAGTGAATTAGAAAAATAAGAAAAGAAGAAGAAGAAGAAGTTTGTTTGATCATTAACAAACAGCGACACAAAAGAGAACTTTTTTTCTTTTTTTTTTATATTGAGATCGACAATTTGATTATTAATATCGAGCAATAATCGATAACGTGTGCATTTGTATTGTTGTTAGTTGAGCGTGTTGAAATATGTTGTTGAGATGAAAATCTTCTTAGATTTATTCCACTTGAACGAGACAAGACGTGCTTTAGACATTTTCTTTGCACGACATACTCATTAAATTTAACTGATTTCTCTTTCTCTTTTTTTCGTTAACGAGTAACAACAATCGAATAGCTTTTTTTTTATTCGATATTTCTTTTCTTCTGCTTGAATTGACGTCTTCATTTTCGTTGTCTTATCATTTTGAATGTATTTGTTCTTCGTTATTGTGATATCAAATGATGTAATACAATGGAAGAAAGAAAGAAAAAAAACGAGTTCTTAATCCATTCAAGCATAAAAACCAGACATACAATCTCGGTATTTTCATTTCGAATCCCTTAGAGCAGGTGAATGACTAAGTCACTTTGATTGATCATCGACAAGTGATGAAATAATGATGTAATCGTTGCAGTAAACTCTTTCTTCTTCTTCTTTTTAAATATATATTGCTTTCGTTGATCAATTATTCAATGTTAGTTGAACATAGGAAAAGAATAAGTTGAATGTATTTGTGTGTGAGTTGCATACATTTGATTAAGTGGACAAACAATGCATATAAAGGAGAAAGAGAGAGAGAGAGAGAAAAAAAAAGAAAATCGGCTAAATAGTTGTACGCTGTCTCTCGTGCATGATCGAGTCCGAGTAAGTGACTAACTGCGGAAGTTTTCATTAATGTCTGCAAAGATTGAGAACAAAGAAGTGAATAAAATCAAAAAAGAACAAGTCAGGTCATCGCTGTCGCCTTCGTTCGATCATCATCATCATCAGGTTTCTCCTTCTTCTTCTTTTTTTTCATTAGTGTTAATTTGTTTTATTTCCTCGAAAACGCATCGATCATTGATTTGTTCGCACGCGTGTTCGATCGTTGTTATTCACATCAACATCGCATATCTCAATTCACAAACATTTGATCGAGTCTGGTGAATACAAACCGACATTTTGATCATATGCTTGTCTATTGATGTTCATGTCAATTTCATTCTCTTATTCTTCTTCTTCTTCAAACAAAATAAGAAAAGAAACAGAAGAACAATAACATGACAATTGTATAAACAGAAAATCCTTGAAATGTATTTATTCGATCAGTTTGACCATTATCCATTCCGATAGACAAGAGAGAGAGAAAGAGAGAAGAACGTGCTCGACCAGATAAGAGACGGAAACATACAATAGATCGTTATTATTAGGAGAAATCGACGTCAAACTTTCATGTTAGTTTATTTTATGAAATATGAGAACAAATCTTATCCGATTAGTTCGTTACCATTAACAAACAAAGAGAAAGAGAAAACTGTTTCAATTATGATTACGAAATAATCTTTTCCTATAAATAGTTGAATTAGATGTGAACATTGGGATTAATTTGAGTTTGTAAGTATGTATAAATGAACGAGATCAGTCAATATGTTCTATTTGAATGGCAAATCGAACTCGTTAAACGTTTTGTTACATGTCAGCATTCTTGTTCATAATAATTTAACTAATCATCAAACGGTTTTTCCTTCATTTCTTTTTTGTCTCATGTGATTTTGGTATTAGTAAGTAGCCGTGGCCTGAAGGTCTTTTTTTCCATTCAGATCCATCTCCATTTTCTCGTTTCATTTCTATTGGAATTGCAATCGAGTTGCATCATACATAGGAAGACACATTTTCTTTTTTTTTTCTTCACTCGATCTTGCTTGAGGAATAATGTGTCCTTTTTCTCTTTCTCTGTGTGTGTCTCGCTCTCTCAAAGTTTGAAAATCAATTATTAAGCTTAGCCTTAACAGAAGTATAATATGAAGAAGATTAGATAATAATCATTTTTTTTTCCTTTCTATATGATAATAAGGATGACACGATGTTCGAATGATGAGAAAAATGGTGTTGAGAAAATTAATTCAATGAGTTCGACTTGGCTACTTAGCATCTGTCCATTTGACAGCGCAAGTGTTGCCACACGGGGACGATTGAGCTCAATGTTATTTGTTTATTCGAAGACGATGAAACTCTTTTACATAATAACTCGAAGAAAGAAGACGAGAGAGAGAGAGAAAAAAAAAAGAAAACGGGAAAGATACACGAGAAAATATACGAAAAGGTCATTGATCTCCTAACTAGAGAAGCATTTTCATGATAAATTCTCTAAACATTGATCTATCAATCGATGAAAGTTAGTTTAGTCAGTCATTTGATTGAACAGATAAACGCAGTCTCTCTTCTTCTGTCTGTGTCTCCAGCGGCGAAACATATTGTTGTTGTCTTGTCCTTTTTTGCAAATGCATCAGCATACGGTAGGGCGGCGCATCGAAGATATTTGATAGCACAAAAGAAAACAATCATGAATCAATGCGTTTCATCGCTTTAGCAATTAAAGAGATCTTCTTTTTTTAATGGAGGCAAGTCTTTTTTGTTTTACTCAAAGGAACAACAACAAAAAAAAAGAAGGAGAGCCTATATTGACGTTTAAAAGGGTAACTAATTAAGTAGATAAGTTAATTCTTTGTTCTAAATCTCGAATATGTCAGCAATTTGTTCTACATGATTATTTTCAAAATCAGTTCATTCAAAAGAAGGAAAAGAAAAACATTTTTTCCAAATGACTAAATCGAAAGTAATCGTTCGTTTCTTTTTTTCTGTTCTTATTTTACTAATGTTCGAATTGAATGAACTAAGAAGAAGACGAAGAAGAATGTATGTGGTAAAAAGTAACAGGTGCTTTGAATAGTTTGCTGTTAAGTAGTGTCGCGTCGATCAATCGAAAAAAAAGGCAATCAAAAATTGATCTCTTCATAATCGTCTTTTTGCCTTGTGGTCTGTAAGACAATTCATCTTGCTCATTTTTTCTTTGTGTGTCTTTATTTCCGTCATGTATATGTTGTGTGTATGATGACTGTCAAGTAGACGGAAGTTTTTATATAAACGGCCTCGAGTATATGAGCAGTTGGAAATTGTGTGAAATCAATAGTGGAAATGCATTGAAAGAAGGGTCATTTTTTTTCTTTTTTTTCTCTCTCTCCTTCTTCTTCTCGTAAATGCCGCCAACCGAAAGGAAACACGGTAAAGATGAAATAGTGTTATGTGAAATGGAAAGAAGAAGAAAATGAGCTGATGGTAATGATGACAGATTGTTTTCCTTCTCTCTTTTAAATCGATCGCGTAATATCTTCGCTCGAAAAACGACTAAATCTCTTTTTCTTTTTGAATATATATATATATTTTTTTTTTCGACCGATCAATCACTTAATCGAGACAAGCAAAGTCCGTCGACGTGTTCAATTAGAATCTTCAATCCTTTTTTCGTCTATTTTTATCTGTCGTGCGTAAGAATTAAAGCAAATCATTCTCCCGTTTTGCTTCCAAATAACAAGGAGATCTCTTCTTTTTTTTCTTCTTTTTCTTTTTCTTTGTCTAACAACTAATACTTCCATTTTCAAGGTCTAAGAAAAAGCTTTGCATTTCTATGTTCACATAAGATGAAAACTATTTCTAAGTTTTCTTAATCGATGATTTTCTTTTCAGATAATGTTCGCTTTTCTCATCAAATTTCTTTTCTTAATTTGTCCGATCTACTGTCGATTTCATTCTCGTTTTCATCACATATCAATCAATGAAAACGAGAAATCTCCGTATCATTTACTATCATTCAATCTACCGAATTCAATAAAATCCTATCAAATTGTTTCGACAAATTCTCAAATTCATAAATATTTCTCCATTGAAAATCAAACCAATTTCGTTGCCATCGAACCATTAGATCGAGAATATTTCTGTTCGGAACAATTGTGTTCATGTGTAACTCAATGTTCGATTCAAATTAAAATTCTCTCTCAACCTCAACATCAAATTCTGTTTGTTAATTTAACAATCAATGATTTAAATGATAATTTACATAAATTTCGTTTGGATGAAATTCAAATTCGTATTCCGGAAAATACGAATGTTCAACATCGACAATGTTATCGAATTCCGTCAGTTGATGATAAAGATCTTCCTCAAACGAATCAATTTCAATACGAATTAATCGGCAATGGAAGTCAATTGTTTGAAATCGATCAAACTGTTGGCAATGATTTATGTTTAAGATTGAAAAATACGTCATTAGATCGAGAACAACAGGATCGATACGATAATCTTTGGCTGATTGTTACCGATCAACATAAACAACGAGCGAAAATGAAAATTATCATTCAAGTTCTCGATGTCAATGATAATTCGCCAACATTCCTAACAAATTTCACGAAAATCTCAGTCAATGAAACATTTACAGGCAAATTAAAATGTATCGAAGCATACGATCCAGATGAAGGCAATAATGGCCGTGTTATCTATTCATTCAATCATTTAGATGAAAAATTAAATGAATTTTTATATTTAAATAATGAAAGTGGTTGTTTATTTATCATTGAACCATTACTCTTAACTTCAATTGATTTAATTCCTTATTTACAATTAAATAATCATTTATTATTAACAATTCGAGCGCAAGATTTAGGTTCACGATTGAGTTCAACATTGCCGGTTTATCATCCAATTGAACTCATCATCGAAGATATCAACGATCATAAACCAACAATTCAAGTTCGACAAATTCTTTCTTCGATTGATTTCATTGAAAATAATTCGATGATTCATATCAACGAAAATACAATTGGACTTTTAGCAATGGTGAATGTTCAAGATCTTGATCAAGGCATTTTTGGTTCGATTCAATTGAATTTAATCGTTCAAACATCGATTAAAAAACATCAACAAGCTTTTCAGCTCAAATCCACATCATCAAAACATTACAAAGTATTGATTTTATCCAAAAAATAATCGAAAAACTAAAATAAATTTTGATTTGATTAGATCGAATTAATCAATCCATTGGATCATGAAGTCGAATCTTCGTTGATCTTATATTTAGATGCGATCGATGGAGGCGGAGAACAAACACGTTTTCTAATCAATATCGAAATCGACGATGTCAATGATCTCGCTCCCGAATTCGAACATGAAAACTATCATTTCATAACAAATATTCAATCATCAACAACATCATTTCACTCGACAATTATCGGTCAAGTTCACGCAAATGATCGTGATTCTTCAACGAAACTACTTACTTATTCACTAAATTCAACTTTATTTCGAATCAATTCTCGAACAGGTCAACTGACCTTAATTGAACCATTGCCAAGTAATTTAACTGATCAATCGATGTTTGTCAATGTTTCTGTTCACGATGGTTTACATTCAACTCAAACACAAGTTCAAATCTCCATCGAAGGAATCAATCACCGACCATTCTTTGAAAATGATCAATTTCATTTTCAAATCAATGAAAATCTTCCGATACGAACTGTCATCGGACAAATCACTGCCAAAGACAACGATCTCCCAAATACACGACGAGGAGAATTAACTTATTCACTTCAACCGATAACATCTCATTCAGAATTCTTTTTTCATATTACTCACAATGGACAAATTATTCTCACGCGAATACCCGATGCTGAACAACAACAATTACATCAATTTATTGTTCTTGTTAAAGATCACGGTGAGAACTTTAGTTTAGTTTTTCTTTGTTTGATCTCACCGTTGAATTTGTTTAGGTACTCCACCATTGTCTAACGAAGCTCGATTGACAATCAAAATCAATGATTTAAATGAACATTGTCCACAATTAATCAATTCATCAGCTGATTCCTATTTATTTATTTCACGAGATCGATTTCCTTCGAAATCATCGGAGAAATTGACTCATCAATTCTATGCTTTCGATAAAGACATATCCGATCAATTTAATATTACATTTGAATTAGTTCCATCGTTGTATTCAACTAATTTTCATTTAACTTCAACTGGTTTATTGAAAATCAATGAACTTCCATTGAAACTTCCTTCGATTATTGAACTTGATTATTTATTAAAAGACACATTTACAAGTGAACCTTGTTTAACTAAAGATAAATTTATTATTTTAATTGGAAATAAACAGACCGATCGAGATCGTTTAATCGATGAATATAATCAACAGATTCAATTGTCGAAACAACAATATTTAATCACACAAAAATTATCAATTCAAAAACGAAAAAAACAAGAAACTATTCTCATGTTTTTAACATTTACAATCTCGACATTGATCATTGTTATTGGTCTATTTACTCTTCTATTTATTTTCTGTTGTCGAATGAAAAATAAACGAAATAGTCAACGATCCATAGCAACCAAATCATCATCTTTAATTAATCCATCGTTATTAGATGACAGTAAACAACAATCACCGCATTCATTTATCACGGATTTAAATGGAAAAAGTTCACTTCTTCCAACATTGAGATAATTGCAAAACAACGACCTTCTTCTTCTTTTTTTTAAATATATCTTCTATATTTTTATTTCTCCGTCCAAATGAAACCTAGTCAACGGAAATCGACAGACAATTTTTAGGTATTGACTTTTGCAAATTTGTAAGATATTTCACATTTAATTACATACATAATTACATAACACAAACATTTTAATGATCTATTTGTTAATCAATATCTTGTTTCGATTTTTAAAAATAAATATTCGAAAATTAACCTTCTTTTTCTTTGTCATTGAAGGACGAATATTTTTGTTCGACATCAACTGTTGTTTTGTACTTTTGACTGATGAGTCCATCAAACATGACGTCAGTTTGTTTGGCCTATATTTAAAATTGTTAGGAGAAAATTGTTTAATTGGATTATATTTACCTAGAAAAATATCTTATGACTGTGTTTTGTGGTAAACAACATCTGTTCACCTATAAAAGCATAACAAATTCGAAGTAATATTCATAAAAGAAAAGTTTCTTCAATCAACAATCGAAATGCCTCGACGTTTTTCATTAACAAACTTGTTCAATTCATCGAAATCAAAAGGAATTTATCGAAAGTTAAATACAAATGATGATGATCATGAAGATTTGCTCAAACAATTTCCCAAATGTCTCAAGAATAATTTTTGTGAACTAGTCGACGAGATTTCTCATTGTTCAATTCAACGAATGATCTCTGAAAATCCAAAAGAACATTTTGAAATTGTTTTTACAATTGCCGATGCTTTTACCAGTCAACAGAAATTAATCATTGAAAAATCTTTACAAATTGTTGTTAATCGATTATTCGAAACTGAAATTCTTGAAAATATGTATTCAATCTGTCAAACATCTTCATCGTTGATTTCCGATTCAATTTGGCAAAAATCAAATTTAAATGAAAATCTATTTTACAATGAAAAATATTTATTATTAGAATATCAATTAATGTGTTTAAAAATGGCAAGTGAAAATGGAGAATTTCCAATAATAAATATTTGTTCAATCAATGAGAATCAATTGGATAATTCGGGATGTATTTTTTGTGTTCATCATCAATCAACTTTTATCATCGATGGAGATTTTCAAATTGCAATCGATCCAAATCAACTCATTGGATCTCATCAAGATCAACAGAATGTTTTATTTTGGTCGGGAATCATTGTCTTTCAAATGCTTCACAATCTCGGTCATCGATTCGATCAAACTCATTCACAAATCGATGCTTTCACTAATTCATTTCTCAATCATGGAAAATACACACCGTGTTAGACTACTTTTTGTTGTTGTTTTTGTTTCTATAGAAATAGAAAAATACAATGTGACTTTTTCTTTGTTTATGTACGCAAAGGATTTTTGTATTTGATTGAAATAGAGTTGAAAAAGTAAGCAAACAAGAGGCATGCGCATTTCGATTGTGATCTGAAATGATCGCTTGAGGAATAAAATCATTTATTTGAATGACACTTCTGTATTTGCGCTTTCTCTATTAATAACAAAATCGACGTTGAAAAGAAAGACTCCGAGAGCGATTATTTCATTTTCAGTACACTATTATTTTTAAGTAAAGATGTGGTACACAATGTCTTCAACATCTTCAATATTTCAATCTCCTTCTCAAACTCAAGTAAATATCGATTTAAAAGAAAATTTACTAATACGATATTTGTTTTTAAAGATAGGACATTTTCTTCCTCCGATAAAATCGCGAGAAAACGAAAACAACAAACGTCGATTACGTTCCGAATTTGACATTCGCTATTTGATTCACAAAGGTTTTACAACAAGCGAAGAAATTCTAATCGAAAATGCTTTACAAATTGTTGCCAAACGATTATTTAAAAAAGAAGTCCTGCAAAATATGTATCGAATCTGTGGTAAAAATGGTTATTTTCTTGCGCCAGGCCTATGGAAACGTTCGAATTTATCAAAACATTCAGTCAATCATGGAAAAGACTTTCTTCTTCGATATCAATTAATGTGTTTGAAAAATCGAGGTGAAAAAGGACGTTTTCCAGTGATAAATATCTATCCAATCAATGAAAATAGCGAAGTCGCTGCTCGTGGTACTTTTGCTTCTATTTGTTGTATATCTCACAATTCAACATTTTCAATCGATGGCGAATTTCATGTAAAACTCAATCGAAATCATTTGAGAGCATCCTATGAACGAGGTTTAGATGAAATTGAATGGGCTGGAATCATTGTTCATGAAATGTTACATAATCTTGGTCATAATCATGGCGATCATGATTATAGCGATCGATGGCAGATGAATATTTTCAAAGAATGTTTTGTTTGCGATGGAAAATATGTTCCCGAAGATCGATCATTGATGAGATTTGTTGATAGGATATCTTTGTGTACAGACAAATAAATCAAACTACTTATTCGACAAAAAACAAAAGTACAAAGCGCCTAGGTTTTGCTTTTTTTTTATTTTATTTTTGTATATGTAAATAACTAACTAAAGTGATATAACAATGTCTACAGCTCGAATAACGAATTCTCATGAAATCAAACAATTAATCGAACAATTAGTTCGACAAACAATCGATCGACAGAATGATTATGATTCAGATAAATGTACTCAATTATCCAAAGATCTCTCGCAAATTATTAAAGATGCGATGAAAAAATATCATAACGAACAATATAAATATGTTGTTCAAGTTGTTATTGGTCAATGTCAAGATGAAAATCTCATGATTACATGTCGATGTTTGTGGGACATTCAAAATGATAATTATATTTCGTTTGTCTATTCGAATAAGAAACTATTTTGTGCTGTAACTGTTTTTCGAATTGTTTATTATTAAATTAAAAGGCAAAGAAAAGAAAAGAAACCGATATTATTGAATTAAACAAAAATAAAACCAACATCGACTGACCAAATACAACAGAATGACAATAATGAGTATTAGTTTCTATGTACAACATTGAAAATTCCTCTCTCTCTCTCTCGTACATGAGAATAGAATCAAATGAAATATTCTAAAGGGAAACATCATAATACAGGTTTCAATTCGAAAAACAAAACAAAATTGGACGGAGAAGAGAATATGTATTTTATAGACAAAGAAAGAAAACGAAAACAAATCAAACAGGAACAAGAAAAAAAGAAAGAAAGAAAGAAAAGAAAGAAAAACTGTTGATCATCTAACCCATACAGTTAAGAATTTTATCGCCATTTTTTTCGAGTAATTCTAAATATTTATTATAATAATAATCCCATTGTTGAGTTCGTTCTTGATATTGACGAAATTCTTGTTTCCATCGAGTTTCTTCTTCACTTATATTCGCTAAAAAAAAATAATCGAACTATTTCTTTGATTTAAATCCAACAAAACAAACCAGTCAATGTTGCTAATTTCGGCATATATTCAAGCCAAAATGCACAATATTCAGCACGAACAGCTGAACCATGATCTGGATAAAGATTTTTCGTTAGATTATGATTTAAAATAATATGTTCTCGGCCAGGTAGTTTATATTGTCTCCATTCATTAGCCCATTGAGAATCATGACGTTGATTTGGATTACTATTCAACAGAAAAGAAAGAAGAAGAAGAAATCAGTTGATTTCAATGATAATCAATTGTCTGTTGTCGAAACAATCTTCATGAATAAACATTTCTTTTGACAGATGACAATCATTTACACCTAAGAAAACATTCTTTTCGAAAAAGAAAAACTGTTCTGTTTTAAGTATCTCATTTGTCATCATTATCTTTAATATGTATATAGCAGATGGTCCTTCATCGTCTATCGATAATCTCTCGAGAAAATCAAAACAAGAACTCAATCAACACACAAATCTTTGTTTATTTTACATTGATATCAACAAGTATCAATTACCTGTATTTGGCAAAATTTGTCCAATAGGCCATCATCTTTTGACTGATCTGAATTTCTTCGTATGTATAATGTAGACTGTCAGTTGTATTCAATGGTTCACCAAAAATAAACATGATTTCATCGGCTACAAAATGTTCAATCGAAAAAACAATAAAAAAGAACAAACGAGGCGACGGTTTACCATGAAGAACGCCCATCCATTCATGCCAAGGACTCACTGTCGAACGAATAGCAAAATTATAGAAATAAATTGGAAGATTCTCTCGTGCATAACTATTCGCTAGATAAACAGTTGGACATGTAAAATGAAAATCTCCTTTTCAAATAAACCAAAAAGCAAAAATTTTCTAAATTCCAAACAAAAGAAAAACTCGTACCAACAGCTAAATTAAGTTGAACTGCATTTTGAATTGTATTATTATGATCATGCCATCTCGTATATGTTTGAAGAATACTTTCTAAGATCATTGGCGGTCGTTCAGTTGGATACGCCGGTATATAGGGAAAATACTGTTCAATAGCATGTCGAAATGTTTTTTGATCAACATACGGCCATGCTTCGATACTCATATTGCCTTGAGCAAGATAAACAATAAAATACGAGCCTTCATCTCGATTAACACCGAGTAGAAGAGGACATTTTTTAAAATCTCCACCTTTTAACATTAATTCAGGATCATAGGGAATGAAATCTCCATCGACAGCAGGCACAAAATTATAACCAACCGGTCCGCCTTTATACGATTCGATTCCCCACGATGTACGAAAATGATTTTGACTAATGATTGGATAGTTTTTGACGCAAAGGAATTTCTCTTGCATTGTTGTCATACGTTTTTGACATTCACGTGGAATATACGGATATTCAGGATCTTCCGAACCTGTTTCATAACGTTTGGTTATTTGACGTGTAAATTCAGTAAGAAATCTTTCGGAACGATACTTGGCAATATGCGCACTAATAACAGCCCATTTAGCACTTGGACCAGCACTTTCTAAGATAGCATTATTGAAATACGGACGTGTTCGAGGTGATAATAAATGTAAACCAACGGACACAGCTCCAGCTGATTCGCCGAATAAAGTAATTCGATTGGGATCACCACCGAAATTTCTGATATTTTTATAAGTCCATTCGATGGCCAAGGATTGATCATGTAAACCTTGATTTCCCGGTGCATCCGGCGTGCCTAAATAAAGAAATCCAAGTGTTTCTACTCGATATTCCATTGACACAACAATAACATTCTGTGTTGCAGCTAATATCGATCCGTCATAAACTTCTAATGTACTCTAAATACAAAAAAAACAATATGAATTTCTTTCTTTCTAAATCAACAACATTTGCAAGAACCTACCGAACCCGAAGTAAATCCGCCGCCATAGATCCAAATCATAACAGCCAACGGTTTCTGTTGTTGTTTAGCGTTAATCGGCGTCCAAATATTTAAATACAAACAATCTTCACTCAACGGTGTAAATGGAATCCACATTCGTTCGCCCGTATTATTAAACCATTCGATAATCATTTGATAACACGAATTCGGCAATGTTGTTGCATTGAAAATAGTCGAACGTGACCAAGGTTTTTTTGGAAACGGTTTGCGAAAACGTTTGTCACCTTCAGGTGGTTCAGCATATGGAATGCCGAGAAATGCATGTACACTTCGTGATTCAATGGATGTTGTCGTTGAATTCGATGTATTGATTGTGAAATCAGAACGAAATCCACGTACGAGACCGAGTGTTGTACATCGAACTAATGGATCCGATGAATGAACACATGTTTGACCATTGACATTGAAAAACAAAGAAATAAAAAGATTGCAAACGATTATTAAATAGAACATCAAGTGTTTAGTCCCACATTCGTGTTTTTGAACAAAAAAAAATAAGAAGAAGAATAAATGTCGATATTGAAAGTGAAAATAGAGGTGATTAATGTCGTTTAACAAGAATCTACGCACGAATAAGTAATTGTAAGAGATGAAGGTTTTCTTTTGTACGAACGCGTGTGTAATAGCGTTGTCGTGTGTGTGTGTATGTGTATATGTGTTTTCACAGTTGCCAATTGCAGCAATTATGGCCTAAGAAAAGGAATGGAAGAACGATGAAGGAGGCGAGGGAGGGAGAGAAGAAAGAAATACAGGAAAAAACGAAATTGATTTCTTTTCTTCTAGGATGCTGACGCCCTTCTTCGTGTAATATATCTCTCGATATGAGTCTAGTGTATAAATCGTTGGAGAGACGAGTGGTTGGGCAATCGAGAGAAGTTATATTTCGAAACAGATTGATCGGAACATTTCTTTCTTTTTTTTTTGTTTCTATTCGGTTGATCAGCGACAGGTGATAAGATCTGTTACTTAACGAGTGGTAGCAGTTGATATTTGTTCGACTTGTTCGTATTCTTATCAAAAATGATAATGATGATGATTATGATTATTATTGTAAGACCAACGAGCAAAGACAATGAATTCCGTCTCGAATCGACATAAAGTGTAACGATGTTGATGAGAAGAAGAATATTCATTCATAGATCGATAGATATAGCGTGATAATTGAGTTGTTTGTTTGTACCTTCGACTAGATTATGTCTAATTCAATTGATTCAATTAATCATATGTTACACTTTTATTAGTAAATAATAATATTCATTCGATATCAAACTCAAATCGAATCACATCGAAATCGATCGTATTTTTTTCTTAAAGCTTGTCGGATTATATTAGTTTTCTTTCTCATTTTCTTTCTCTCTGGTGCGTGTATACATCGCTTTTTTCTTCTTCTTCTTCTTCTTCTTCTTTTTTTTTCTTTTTTTTTTCGTCATGTTTTCTTTATATTGCGTATTGGTTATTTTCTCGATAGACAAAGCAGTTTTTTCTCCCCTCTTCTTCGTGTTTTTTTTTGTATAAATTGAAGCTCGAAGCTGTCTGTCGTTCATCTTCATGATCAGAATCATTTAATCTTGAGGAAATCGTGGATCTTCTGTCTGTCTGTTGTTCTCAGTGAATGTGTCAATTGTATCTGTATGTTACGTTTGACAAGGCATTCATTGACATGACCTAGACACGACTAAAATGAACTTAATTGTTCCTTGTGTGTTCTTTTCTTATTGTCATATGTTCCAACTCAACATATATATATATATATACACATACATACAAACAGATAAGACGTTGACAGAATCTAAACCTATAACGTAATCAATGATTATCTTCTACGTAAATGCATGTACAACAATCATCGTTCGAGCAAATTCTTATCTTTGTCTCAATGAAAACAAATTCTTGATGATCGTCGTCGTCGTTTGTTTCGATTAAATGATTTGCTGAAGAGATCTTGAGAAAACCAATTGACAAGAGAGAAAGAGGAAAAGGAAAAGAATATGTGTTGCATTTGATTGTTTGTGTAATGACAAAGTAAATCGAAGGTGTCAATGTTTAGTTAATTGATCTTACATTCGTTAATAGTCTCGCGGATTCTGTCTCACGAGACACAGAGACGAGCTCGAAACAGACCAAAAACGAGCAAATCAATTAAAGAACTCGAAGTCTAAAAATAGGTTAAAGAAAGAAAAATAAGCACGCTCTTCTTCGCCATTAGTCTATTCAGAAAATATAGAAAAGAAATTTCTTCGTCTTCTACTTAATATCCTCGAATACACAGAGAATAGAAGAAGAAGAAGAAACAACTGCTAGTTTTTCATCCGATTACAAAATTATTCTTCAATAACAATGAACAAGACACAGATCATTAGAAATCGATATAGAAGAAACAGAGAAAGAGTCGAGATCCTAATGTTATTAGATGTACCAGAGGCAAACTAAATGACATGATGCGTGATGGAATGAGTGTTATACGAACAGAAGAAAAACGCCAAAATCATTTGTCATTTGCAATAAAGATCATTTCTCTTTTGCCTTCGCTTTTTTACATGAATATATTTGATATGATGAGAGAGAGAGAGATCGAATGTTAGAGCCCTTAAGCTATTCGAGACTTCATTCGTTGGATTCACTAACATTTTCACTATCAAATAAAATCGATTATCGAAACACGAAATATATATTTTTTATTTGATAAGACTAAATAACAGCAAACATATTGATACAAGTGTCTAACTAAATCATCCGATAATTTCGTTTTTTTCTTCTTCTTCATCTTCGTCTAGAGCAAAAGACGTGTCGTGTTAATATTCAAATTTGATCACGAATAAGTCCCTTGACTATCGAATCGAATAGAACTTAATAATATTTTGATGAAAAACAAATCTGCACCTGTTCATCAAGGGGAAAGAGAAAAAAACGGAGAGTAATATTGATTTGACAATTGACAAATCCGATTTGTAAAGGAAAAAAATGAATTCGCTGATTAAACTTCCGTTAATCGCGAACTTGATCAATACGTCGATGAGTGACATCTGCCTATGATTCAACGACAACAAAAACAAGCGATTTCAAAAAAGATTCATTTCGAATATTTTCTTATTCGAAATTCGGTAAACTAAACCGAAAAAAAAAGAAACGAAGGTCACAATTGAAATTTTGATTTGTTGTAAATAAATATCAAATAAACGAAAGACAGTTGGTTGGCTGAACCAATCGGTCACATACGTCGTGTCATTCTCTCTCTCTCTCTTTCGTTTTTTTTAATCATCACACAGATACGTTTTTAGTTGACCTTGTTGTAAAACGAAAAAGAATGTCGTCAATTGCCGCTGATCGATTACGTTCGGAGATCCAAATGATTCTTCAAAACGCCGATCTCAATACATTATCATCGAAAAAAGTTCGACAAATGCTCGAAGAAATCTTTCAATGTGATTTAACTGAACGAAAGAAAGAAATCGACGATATTGTCATGGCAGAAATTACGACACGAGACATTCAACCCATCGCAAATATTCAAACACAACGAAGTTTATCAACTGAACAACGACCAACACAAGCAGATAATGACAATTCATCGTCGTCGATCGACAGTCAACAACAAGAAAATCGACCAACACCCAAACGAACAACGACGACAACGACGATGCCCTTGAAAATCGAACGACGACGAACTTGTTACAACAAAGAATTAGATATTAGCGATCAGTTAGCTGTTGTTGTTGGCGGACATCGAGTATTTGACTTTCGTTAGTTTGATGCTTTGTTTTTAAAATTGATCTGTTTTAGATGCCAAGATCAGAAGTTGTCAAACGAATGTGGGTTTATTTTCGTGAACATAATTTATTAGTAAAACTCGTTCGATTGAATGTTCAAATCCATTGAATTGTTTTTCATTTTTAGGATCCAATTAATAAACAATGGGTTAATTGTGATGAAACATTGGCTAGATTATTCGGTACGAACATATTTCAACGATTTTCTTTTTCGATTAAATTAAAAATGTAAAATTTAGGTCGACGACGAGTCCGAGCATTTGGGATGTTAAAAGATTTAGCTCGACATATGAGCGATCCTGACAAACAATAACGACTTCTATTTTCTTACGTTTTCATCGAACTTGTGATCAGTATTCATAATCAACATATTTAATTCGTTTTCAATAGACTTTTGTTTTTTGTCGTAGTTTGTCACATATATTATGTGTGTTTGTATATACATTCGATGTTTTTTTTCTCATTTGCCGATCAATAACCTGATTTGTTTTAGTTTTTTTTTCAATATGACGTAGATATTCGTTTTGTTTTTCTCAGGAATAATAATTCAATTCAATTTTGTCAAATAAAAAATATCGTGTTTTGTTTTCATTTCAGACCATGGCGCGACGTTTATTAGTTCTATTTTTGATAACATTAACAATCTTAATATGTAGAATCAACAGTCATGGTCATGGTCACAGTCATGATCATGGACACGGGCACGGACATGCGCACGATCACGGACATGGACATGGACATGGACATGATCATGGTCATGGTCATTTCCATGAAGAACCACCATCGTTTAAATACTCTCGAGAAGCCAATGAAGCTCATCATGGTCATGATCATGATCATGGACATGGACATGCGCATTCAGATGAAGAGAAATACAGTCCTCCTCATTATAATGAAGGAAGTGATGATGATGAGGGTGATGAAGAAGTCCCGTTCTCTGTGATGTCTTGGGCGCTTTTATCGACACTTGGCATTAGTATTGCTCCTGTAATCATTCTTTTATTTATTCCTGTGACAAATAGTCCTCAACATCAATGGATTTTAAAAATCTTATTAAGTTTTGCATCAGGTGGTTTGTTAG
>Ga0209930_1001897_pt1 | contig 28466 bp, 27 predicted proteins | sample ThiBiot_500_biof_2_FD_183948 | JGI IMG/M metagenome (GOLD analysis project Ga0209930, IMG submission 183948) | Wastewater bioreactor microbial communities from Cape Town, South Africa - Thiocy_cont_500_biof (SPAdes) | ecosystem: Engineered > Bioreactor > Thiocyanate-remediating >... | reverse complement strand
AAAATGCGAAGCAAAGTGTACAATATATATACGTCTATACATATACTGTTAGAAAAGAGGACAGGTATAACATGGAACACAATTTGATTGGTTTAAAACTCGAAGCATAAGCTACACACATTTTTGTGTTTGTTGTGTGTGTGTAGCTTCTTTTAACCTTTTATACGAATGAAGTAAAATATCATTAGTCTAATCAATGACGTCATGGTTATATGCGTTGTCGAGAAGGGAAAGATGCGATATGATTTGTCAAGGATAGTGTACACAGCAAAACTATCAATAATTCTTTCTATAAATAAAGGTGTGCGTAGTATATAAATAGGTAAGAGAATTGAATATTGATATCGTAATTGTAGAAGTAGATTATTCTACGACCGATAATGACTAATGGTAGCTCTGATACTATTAAAAGAATGATTGAAATTATATTTAGTTTTTTACATTTTATTTTAGTATTATGTTCTATCATTGTTGTTAGTGTGTTATTAATTAGTTTTACAACGAGTGTTTGTGTTAATAATTATAGTTGTCGAGCAATCCATGCAGAAACCTTTAAACGTTCAGAATGTGGAGGCCTTTTTGGAAATCCTTGCTTTTCCAAACGAGTAGACATAAACAAGACAGAATGTTGTGATGCCGGAAATTCCGATTGTTGGGGTGGATTAAATGCCAAAGATTCACTCTATTGGATTGATTGCGATACGGACAGTCGTAACCAACAAGGTTTCGGACAAACAATTGCTGCTTGTAGCGCCTGTGATATCACTGTTTATGACAATGGCATGATTGTTGTTACCGAAGAACAAGGAGAACAGAAAACATTCGGTGTATTCACCTGTAAATATTAGAACATTTAATTTTAACTACGAACTGTTTTTTTTTCTTCTTTATTTGAAATAAAATATAAAAATAACTGTACAATTATTAATATTTGCATGCTTGAATGGCACGCATTCGTTTGTCGCCCTTTTCTTCTGTAACAACAATAGAACCATCATCATAAACAGTAATATCACAGGCACTACAGGCGACAACTGTTTGTCCATAGCCTTGTCGATCACGACTATCTGTATCACAATCAATCCAATACAATGCATCATCTGCGCTCAATCCACCCCAACAGTCTGGATTTGTCGAGTCACAACATTCTTTTGAATCCTTGTTTACTCGCTTGGAAAAACAAGGATTTCCGAAAATACCTCCACATTTTGAACGTTCAAATGTTTCGGCGTGAATTGCACGTTTACTATGATTGTTAACACAAACACCATTTGTAATGTGTATTAACAATACACCAGTAATACAAACTAATAATAGTCCTAAAATCTTATCACAAGTCATCGTTGATTGTTTCATAATATAATATTATTGGGCTCTCGTATCTATTTATATGACCACGCACACCCTACTTGCAACTAAATAGATAAGATTTGTCAAGGACAGTACATACAGTAAAACTATCAATATCTCTTTCTATAAATAAAGATGCAGGCGTGTGTGTGGTATATAAATAGGTAATCGAAGTGATATTTTTTTTGATTGTAAAAATAAAAAATATTAGAAATGCGAAGATCACTTCTATTTCTTCTATTACATTATGTGTCAGTCGCTTATTCAAGCACATGTTCGAAACAAACACCGTGCGACAATGGAGCGTGTTGTAGTCAATGGGGTAATTGCGGATATGGTCCAGATTTTTGTAGTACCGGTTGTCTATCAAATTGTAACGCCAAATCTGAATGTGGAAAGTATGGAAAACAAGAAAAATGTCCATTGAATGTATGTTGCAGTGAATTCGGCTTCTGTGGAACTACTGATGATTTCTGTTCAGTAGCAAAAAGATGTCAAAATAATTGTGGCAAGAAAACATTACCAAATTGTCCAAGCGACGATTCAAGACAATTATTAGGTAATTGAATTTCTATACAATGAACTATTTGTGTTGTTTTATTGGTTATAGAGGTGGGTTATTATGCCTCATGGGCCCGATCGAGATCTTGCCATGCGTATCATGTGAAAAATATCGATCCACGTAGTTATACACATTTGAATTATGCATTTGGTACAATCTCAAATGGAGTCATGGTCGATCCACAATCAGATGAAGAAAAATCTGAAATCAATGAATTTACTAAACTGAAGGAAATTAATCGTTCATTGAAAGTGTTGGTTTCAGTTGGCGGTTGGACATTCAATGATCCTGGCCCGACAAGAAAAGAATTTCATAATATTATTTCAACTTCAAGTACGTCGTATATCATTATGATTTGTATATGATGTCATATTGTTTAGGTGCAAGAACACGATTTATCAATTCAGTGAAGAGTTATTTGAAAAAATATGGTTTTGATGGTATTGATATTGATTATGAATATCCAACAGCCGAGGATCGTGGTGGTTCACCATCGGATACTGATAATTATGTTCTATTGATTAAAGAAATGCGAGCTGCATTTAGTTCAACTTATTTGATTACAATTGCAGCACCAGCAAGTTATTGGTATTTGAGACATTTCAAGATTGGTGCAATGTCACAGTATTTAGATTTTATTAATGTAATGACATATGATATTCATGGTGTATGGGATAGTGATATTGAATCTCTTGGACCGTATGTTAAACCACATACGAATATTAAAGAAGTCGAAGAAGCATTCCTACTATTTCTACGTGGTAGGTTATACTCTTGAGAATATGACATTCGTTTGTATTTGTCTTGTATCTATATGTAGATGGTGTCAAAAGTGACAAACTTACATTTGGTCTTGGTTACTATGGTCGATCGTTTACATTGGAAAATCCATCGTGTACAGAAATTGGATGTAAATTTTCAGGACCAGGTAAAGAAGGCCGTTGTACAAAATCTGCTGGCACGTTAGCATGGTTCGAAATCGATGAAATTATTGCCAATAATCAACAGTATAAACCTAAACTCGATTCAGGATCAATGTCAAAAATTTTAACATGGAATAAAGATCAATGGGTAGCATATGATGATGAAGAAACATTGGCTCTGAGACGACAATATGCAAGAAAACATTGTTTGAAAGGTAAATTGTTAAGTTTATTCATCAGTCATTGTAGTAAATTTTTGTTCGTTATACGTAGGTGTAATGATCTGGAGTATCGATCAAGGATTAAACAGTGTAGCAGACAATACTCAAACTTTAACGAGAACTGGTTCAGTGAATGTAGCAAGAATAGATGTTGTGTATCAAAAATTTGATGATAACAGATTTATATTTCAAATTACTGGCGATGCTGATAATCGTAATGATTATCAAGTGTTAGCTGTGTCAATATCTAATATAAAAGGAGGAAAACGTCGAAAACGAGCAGGTTCTGGTAATGGCAAAGCTTGTCCTGTTGTTCTACCTGCTAATCTTCTTCAATTAGCTAATCCACGAATGCCTATTATTTCAACTATAATCAATACTGTCTATCAACAATTGATTAATTCACGTGGAATTCGCGAAATTCGACCAAATAGTACAGCGAATCCTATTGAATTAAGTGTTGTTCGAACATTAACTCATGGAATTTGGCCTTTCCAAAGAACTACCGAACGAGTTGAATTAGTTGCTGCAACAATTACTCCACTTCATTATCGACGTAATAATCGAGTCGATTTTCCTGATTCAGGCAATACAAGTACAACCTATATGAGAAATAATTTAAATGCGTTCACAACCGATGAACGAGGTCATGTGGTTGCAAGTATGTTCAGTGGACCACCGGAACTCTATAACATGTTTCCACAACATCGTGGTTTAAATCGAAACTATCGAGAATCTCATCTGTTGGTCGATTGGTATCAAACAGAAATTCGAATGCGAGAATTTTTAGAAAACAATAGAGGATATATTCGATGGGAAGTTGCATTATCCTACAATGATGATAATACAGGCCGACCAGATTCTGTAGTATACGATGCCATTTTCTATAATTTTCAAAATCAAGAAGTTGATCGAATTACGGGTAGACTTCGAAACTGCGAAGGAGATATGGCAAATTCCAATGGACGTAGTTGTGGCTTCTAAAACTATATTCATTTATATGACTTTGTATATTTGTTTTAAGTATCACGTTGAGTAAATAGGGTTTGATGATATATAAAAGAGTGTTAAATTCTAATATTGAGTTAGATGTGGACGTGTTTTTTTCTTCTCAGTATTTTCTATCAAACAGTTGAATGTTTCGGTGTAGAGTTATCTCATCATCAACCGAAACTATCTAAATGTGCCGAATGGAGTTCGGCCGGTATTACATTAGCAAATAAAACCTTCTTTCGAGCTTCACCAATTTATATTTTTGTCGATAAAAATAATAGGATCTATGTTCCTGATGGTGTTCTCAATCAACTTTTTATATGGGATGCTGATAAATTATCTCTATCATTAATATTAGACATTTCATTTTCGATAGCCTCAATCTATGTGACATTTGATGGAACAATCTATGGAAATAATAATTTTGATGGCAAAATAGGAAAAATCAATCGAAATGGAACAGAAGACACATGTACGTTGGAATTTGATGATGGATGCCAAGCATTATTTGTCGATATTAAGAATTATATTTATTGTTCAATGACATATTTAAATCAAGTTGCAAAATTGTCACTTATTAACAATGATGAAGATTTGCCAATAATAGTTGCTGGGAATGGAATTGCAGGAGATGCACCTGATATGCTTGATGAACCACATGGTATCTTTGTAGATATTCATTTGAATTTATATGTAGCCGATATTTTGAATAATCGTATACAATTTTTTGAATTTGGCCAAATGAATGGAATAACAATAGCAGGACAAAGTAGTAAACCAAGTATCAATCTTAATAATCCTTCAGATGTATTCTTGGATGCCGATTACAATCTATTCATTGTTGATCAGTCACGCAGTCGTATTCTACAATTACGATTGCAATCAAATACATTTTTGTGTATAATTGGTTGTTTCAGTAATCACGGAACAGTTTTAGACAGACCCCTATTTCCATCTACAGCTGCTTTCGATAGTTTTGGTAACATCTATGTCGTTGATTCAGGAAATGTCAAAATTCAAAAATTTTCTCTATTAACACAACTAACTCGTAAGTAAATTGAATTAATATTTTACTATCAAAAAGTTTTCATTGCTAATATCATTGAGCAGATAGCAATTCATCGACGACTATTCAATCAATTTATTCATCGGAATTAAATCAAAATAGTCAAATATTTCGTCGTATTAAATCAGGATTATTGAATTACTATTTCGAAGCAATTGAAATCAATGTACTTGAAACTGGCTGTTATGATATTATTAATAATAGCACATTTAATGCCTATGCGTACATTTATAAAGATAATTTCGATTCAAAAACTCATCCTTCGATATTCCTTCTTAAAGATGATTCAAGTCTACAGGGATATCAATTTCAAAGTACAGTTCGATTACAAAATGGTATTATTTATTTATTTATTATGACAACAAACGAAACCAATAAGACAGGACTATTTTCATTACATTTCATCGGACCAGCAGAGATTAGTTTTCGTCTGATTAGTAAATTGTTTTTTTTTCATTTCTAATTCTCTGAAATTTAATATATATTTTTTTATTTTTCAATCGAATAGACGGATCAACTAGTTTTCAATCGACATATTCATTGACGTTAACTTCGAACAGTTCTATGTATTCATATCTTGATTGTGGACCAACCGAATTTTATTATGAAGCTATTGAAATGATTGTTAACAAAACTGGCTATTATCATTTCAGTACTAATAGTACACATGAAGCATATAATTTTATCTATGAAAATAATTTTGATATATTTTATGTAACAAAAAATTTATTAGAAACAAATTATAGAGAAAATAGTTTGCCTAAACATGGATGGTCATTTTCTGTTCAACTCTATGCAAATCGAACGTATATACTCGTTGTAACAACAATGTTTCCAAAACTCGAAGAAACATTTGTAGTACGTATCATTGGAGTTAACTATGTTACTTTCAATCGAATACATCATATTCCTCAAATGATTGAATCTATCTACGAATCCGAATTTACTCGTAATAGTCAAATCTATGGATTTACTGATTGTGTTTGGCAATGGTATATGCGTACATATGTAATCATAAAACTGAATGTAATTACATCTGGTGTTTACACAATATCAGGATCTTGTGCGGAAAAAAATCACATATATCTTTACAAAGATAGTTTTACTCCATCAAATGTATCAATAAATTTACTTCATACGAGTCAACATGGTCCTTTTGAATCCAAATTTAAACTATTAACTCATCTTGATTATAATCAAACATATAGTTTAGTTGTGGGTACGAGCAAAGGTGTAATCTTTTCAACAGATGGTTTTAAAATAAGTGTAGCTGGTTTAAACAAAGTCACTTTTAATCCCATAAGTAAGAATATAAATTATATCAATTGAATAGTTTATCGAAAGAATATATCTATATACTTCTCAGTTGCGTTTCATTCAACGTTCGTGTGCGAATTAACTGTAAACAGTCAAATGTATCTTCGAATTTGTAGTAAAGGAAAATATTATTATGAAACAATACAAATCAATGTCGATCAAGATGGATTTTACAGTTTTACTAATAATGATACACGAAGAACATATGGATATATTTATATCAATGATTTCGATCCATTTAACCCAGATGAAAATCTAATTGCATCGAGTAATTCTAGTTGTAGTTCGCACAGTTTTCGATTAGGAAGTTATTTTAAAACAAATATTACATATATACTGGTGATAACAACACTTGAACCATACATTCAAGGAGCCTTTCAATTATTTGTTACTGGTCTAGGCAATGCTAGTTTGAATCGTATTTGTAAGTATAGTTGTTTCTCTTTTACTTTTGTTGGCATATGCTTTCTTTTCATTTTTGTCAAAAGTAAAAAGTCAACATAGTTGTTTGATTGGTGATCGATGTAAATCTTATATGAGATCGATTGGTTTGACTCTTGATGATATTTTACGTGATGAAATAAAACTTCGAAAATCATTCAAAGATCAAAATTGGGTTATCAAAATAAGTGCTATTCTCACAATGATTATGCTTGTTGGAGGTCTTATCAATAGTTTTTGCTGTATATTCACATTTAAAGATAAAGAAATACGAAAACTAGGTTGTGGAATCTATCTTTTTACATCATCAATCACTTCTCTTCTCACAATTATCGTATTTACATTGAAATATTGGTTTCTCATACTCACACAAACAAATACAACTATTCGTTTGGATACTTTTCGAGGAGGTTGTGTAATTATAGATCCAATTCTTAAAATATTCTTATATACTGACACATGGTTGAATGTATGTGTTGCTATCGAACGAAGTTTTAGTGTAATGAAGGGAGTTAAATTCAATCAAAAGAAAAGTCAACAGGTGGCTCGTTGGATAATTTTAATTCTACCGATTTTGATCACGTTAACAATCATTCATGAGCCGTTTCATCGTGATTTATTTGAAAATCGAATCGAACGCTTTCGTAAATCAAATGATTACGAAATTTGGCCTAATTCAAGTCTATCAAATACAACACAATCATACGACATCGAAAGACAAATCACATGTATAACACGATATTCACGTTTTATGCAACATTATAATACAGCAATTCTATTTTTTCATCTTCTAACTCCATTTATACTTAACGTTCTTTGTGCATTATATATTATCTTTGGGAGTGCTCATCGACGAGCAAAAATACTAGTGAAAAAAAAGTACAAAGAACATCTTCGTCAACAATATAATGAACATAAACATTTGCTATTCAGTTGTATTGTTTTACTTATTTTAGCTTTACCTCGTTTAATTATTGCATTTGTATCTGAATGTGTCAATGCATCTGATAATGTTTGGCTTTATCTATTCGCTTATGTTATTCCATTTATTCCTTCGATACTTATTTTTATTATCTATGTTCCAGTTTCAGACGTTTACAAAGAAACATTCAAGGAAAATATTAAAGATTTCAAACAGAAATTGCTTCGCTTTTTTTCTTCATAAAATAAAACATTGATACGGCACATTGTTTTCTTCGATCGTCTATCCACGCGGTTCATAGATACAAATATCGATTAGACTGGGAAACGCTTGAAATAATTTGGGTACATCGAACAGTAACGAAAGTGACAATACTAAATGTTTCAGATTAGTTGAAATAGGTGTTAACGGTAATTGAAGTAGTAATTTCAGTGGTATATTAATGAAGATCAGTATATCAATACTTGAAAAAGAAAAAAGCAAAAATATAATAATGAATGTTAATATTTTAGCGACCAATTGTACTTTCAATACTCGATGAACCATACCAATAATGACATTAAAATGCATTCAACTGCAATTGATAAGCATCCAATAGATGAAGTTTTAATCGATGAAGCTTCGGTTGATGTTGTTGTTGTTGTTGTAGTTTTGATCGAAGATGCTGGTTGAAGTGTGAAACTTGGAAGTGTAAGACGGTGACCTGACGTATTACTATTCGATGGAGCTGCTGTTGTTGAGTCATTCGTGTATTTACTCGAACTCTCTTTTGTACTATATGTTCCGGATGGACCACCAGTTGCAGAATTCTGCTCAAGCATAATTTAGAATTTTAAAACTTAGTAGCTGCAAAATGATATCAGTGATAGAATAAAATTCAGCTTAAGCAGAATTCTACAAACCCTCTTAGTGATGCTAAATAGTGAGAAGAGTTGGTGTCGTATGATGCTTTTCTCTTACAATGTCAGAATACTGAATAAAAATCAATAAATACAGATTTTAACATTAAGTGATGGCCACTATTATTTCGTCGTGAAAATTGAGCTGCCATCCATTTCACAGTATTTCTATTGAATTTCTTGAATATGTCAGTAAATGTTGCAACACAAACGTATGGTAATAATAAAGCAATAAAATAAGTCAAGAAATAAAAATAAAATTCAGCATCATATCCAGGGGGGAAAAGCGGAAGTACGAGTGCTCACACTCCCACTGTACTCCCAGGCACTCCCAGGTACTTACACTGTACTTCTGGGAGTACAGAAGTAGATGAAGTATCGCTTTTTCCCCCTTGATTTAGATTCGGTTGAATTATTTGCATCCATCTTATACTTCTGTTATTTTTAAAATATCCATCCGTCAAGAAAATTAAGAAGAACAAGACTAATTAGCATTCTATTTCATGAGAATCCATGCAGAAAAATCAACCATATTCTTTTTAGTTATAAATTATTACTTCAAGATAGTGCTTTGAAATCGAATACTAGTATTGCACAACAACATGCAGTGATGACTAAGAATAAGAAAAAAACCCATAGTATATTTTGCGTCGTCTTTGGGCAATCTTTTTTTTCTCGTTCTCTCTTCGATAAGAAAAACATTGGGCAAAAAAAAGAACGAATACACGCATAAAACAACGTTTTGTTGTGTGTTCGCATTGCAAATAAAAATTTTTTGCATAGTAGTTGGTAAGTAAAGGCCTGATAAAAAAGTATAAAATATGTAATTTTGATTCGAATTGAACGATATAAATGTTCTTAAAAAAACAATTATTTTAGAAATTAGATTTTTTATTGTAGAAGTTCAAAATAAGTCATGTACGACAGTAATGATGACGATGAAGATATAACAACTGAACTGTGGCAAGAAGCTTGTTGGACAGTAATCTCATCGTATTTCAATGAGAAAGGTCTCATTCGTCAACAGCTCGATTCATTCGATGAATTTATTGGCAAATCAGTTCAAAGTATTGTCGAAGATTCCCGACCGATTGAACTTCAAACACAAGCACAGTATACTTCGGCAGCGAGAGAACCACCAAAGAAATATACGATTAAATTCGATCAAATCTATATATCACCACCGATTTATCGACATGATGGTGGAATAGCTCCTATGATGCCGAATGAAGCTCGATTAAGAAATCTGACATATGCTGCACCATTATATGTCGATTTGAATAAAACAGTTCAACGAGAAAATGAAACACCAGAAGAAAAAAAATATGATAAAATTCATATTGCTGATGTGCCAATTATGATACATTCGATGTATTGTCAATTAGCAAACATGAGAGATCTTGAATTAACTTCTATACAAGAATGTCCATTAGATCCCGGAGGTTATTTTATAATTAATGGCAGTGAAAAAGTTTTAATTGCTCAAGAAAAAATGGCAACAAATACAGTCTATGTTTTCTCGTTGAAAGATTCGAAATATGCATACAGATGTGAAATTCGTTCGTTTGTAGAAAATTCTAGTCGACCAACAAGTACACTTTGGATTAGTCTGATGGCTAAAGGTTCACAGGGTGCAAAACGGAGTACGATCGGTCAGACAATTGTTACTATGTTACCGTATATCAAACGTGAAATACCGATCATAATTGTTTTTCGTGCACTTGGTCATGTATCCGATCGTGATATACTTGAACATATTATCTACGATTTCGATGATATGGAAATGATGGAAAAAATCAAACCGTCACTTGACGAATCGTTTGTTATTCAAGATGACATATTAGCTTTAGATTTTATTGGTGCACGTGGTAATAATCCTGGTATAGAACGTCAAAAACGTATTCGTTATGCAAGAGAAGTTCTTCAGAAAGAAATGCTACCTCATATTGGTGTGACACAATATTGTGAAACGAAAAAAGTCTATTTTCTCGGTTATATGGTTAATCGTTTATTGTCAGCTGCATTAGGTCGACGAGAATTAGATGATCGTGATCATCTCGGGAATAAACGTTTAGATCTAGCTGGTCCATTATTAGCATTTCTCTTTCGGAATCTATTTAAACGTTTAGTTAAATATATAACAGCTGCTGGACAGAAGAGTATCAATCGAAATCGTGACATTGGCCATTGGGTTGTTCGGCCCGATATAATCACACAAGGTTTGAATTATTCATTAGCAACAGGCAATTGGGGCGATCAAAAGAAAGCACATCAAGCACGTGCTGGGGTTAGTCAAGTATTGAATCGATTGACATACGTATCGACATTATCACATTTACGACGTGTCAATTCACCGATTGGTCGTGATAGTAAATTAGCTAAACCTCGACAATTACATAATACGCTTTGGGGAATGATTTGTCCAGCTGAAACACCCGAAGGACACGCTGTTGGCTTAGTAAAAAACTTAGCTCTCATGGCACATATAACAGTTGGCTCACAACCGCAACCAATTCTCGAATTTTTAGAAGAATGGTCAATGGAAAATTTAGGTAATACAAGCAAATATCATTTGAAAGATATGTTCGTTTTCGTTTTCTTTTTCTAGAGGAAACTAGTCCATCGAGTATTCGAAATGCTGCAAAAATCTTTGTCAATGGTTGTTGGGTTGGTATTCATCGTGATCCTGAACAATTGATGACTACACTTCGACGTCTTCGTCGTCAATGTGAAGATATTATCGTTCATGAAGTGTCAATGGTACGAGAGATTCGTGAACGAGAAATTCGAATCTATAGTGATGCCGGTCGAATTTGTCGACCGTTGATGATTGTCGAAAATCAGAAATTACTAATCAAACAAGAACATATCAATTTACTTCGAAAATCGATTGTATCGAATTTCGGTTGGCAAGATCTTCTTAAAAATGGTATCGTCGAATATATCGATTGTCTCGAAGAAGAAACAAGTATGATTGCTATGGTACCCGAAGATCTTCAGCCGAGAAGCGAAACAACATATTGTTCAACATATACACATTGTGAAATTCATCCATCGATGATTTTAGGCGTTTGTGCTAGTCTTATACCATTTCCTGATCATAATCAATCGCCTCGTAATACCTATCAATCTGCCATGGGCAAACAAGCCATGGGAGTTTATATGACCAATTTTCATGTTCGAATGGATACATTAGCTAATGTTCTTTTCTATCCTCAACAACCGTTAGCTACGACACGAGCTATGGAATATTTACGTTTTCGTGAATTACCTGCTGGTATAAATGCAATTGTTGCGATTGCATCGTATACAGGTTATAATCAAGAAGATTCGATTATTCTTAATTGGAGTGCAGTTGATCGAGGATTTTTTCGGTCAGTTTTCTGGCGATCATATCGCGAAGCTGAAAGTTCACAAGGCGATCAACATAAAGAAACTATTGAAAAACCACAACGAACAACATGTGCAGGCATGCGTAATGCTATCTATGATAAATTAGATGATGACGGTATCATTGCACCGGGCATTCGTGTTAGTGGTGATGATGTTCTTATTGGAAAAACAGTGACTTTAGCTGATACAGATGACGATGTAAGATAAAAAAAATGGAATTATTTGTATTCGAATTTTTTTTTCCTATTTTTAGTCGAATAGTAAAGTAAAGAGATATGTGAAGAAAGACGCAAGTGTATTTATGCGATCGAGTGAAACAGGCATTGTTGATCAAGTAAGCAAATAAAACAAACAAATAAATAAAATAAATCGAATTCTTTTAGGTTCTTGTTTCGTACAATGATGAAGGTTTTAAATTCGTTAAAATTCGTGTTCGTACAATTAAAATACCTCAAATCGGTGATAAATTTGCTAGTCGTCATGGACAAAAAGGAACATGCGGTATGCTCTATCGAATGGAGGTAATTACAATATAATCGCGATACATGAATAAGTCTAAATTTTCTTTTCTTTTCGTATTAGGATATGCCGTTTACTGGCGAAGGTATAACGCCTGATCTAATTATTAATCCACATGCTATTCCATCGCGTATGACAATCGGACATTTAATCGAATGTTTACAGAGTAAAGTTGCTGCAAATAAAGGTGAAATCGGTGATGCTACACCGTTTAATGATAATGTTAATGTGAAAAGTATTTCTCAAATGTTACATGATTATGGTTATCAATTACGTGGCAATGAAGTTATGTACAATGGTATGACGGGCAGAAAATTAAATTGTCAAATATTCTTAGGACCAACTTATTATCAACGTTTGAAACATATGGTTGATGATAAGATTCATTCGCGTGCACGTGGTCCCGTACAAATTCTCAATCGACAACCGATGGAAGGTCGGTCACGTGACGGTGGTCTACGTTTCGGTGAGATGGAACGTGATTGTCAAATATCGCATGGTGCTGCACAATTTCTCAAAGAACGTCTTTTCGAAGTGTCCGATCCGTATCGTGTTCATGTTTGTAACATATGTGGTTTAGTTGCTGTGGCTGATCTATCAAACAAAACATACAATTGTAAAGGATGTGCAAATACGACGCAAATATCTCAAATACGTATGCCTTATGCATGTAAATTGCTCTTTCAAGAATTAATGTCAATGAATATTGCACCTCGAATGTTCGTCGACTAAAAAGCAACATTTGTGTTGTATTTTTCATTTTCTTATGACGAAATAAAATAAAACTGATCTAGTACGATACGCAAAAAGTAAATTTATTTTTTCAGTCAAATATAGTATCAAAATCAATATATCGTAATCGATAGAGGCGTATATTTGCCTATTGATTGTCAACAATAAAAATAATTTGGCCTATATATTCATTTAAAAAAAAAATATACGCATATTCAAAGAATTCAATATGTTTCTCTATTCATTTTTCTACGCTCTAAGTAAGTAATTTCATTGGTTTGGTTAATATGAATTAAGAAATTGAATTAACGTTATTTTAGCATTGATTTCATTGACACATGGATTAAATTGTATCGTATGTTCAAGTGCAACTGATGTGAATTGTGTCGATCCCAGCCATGCAGATGCATCAGTACTCAATGGTTATACACGTCCTGGCTTTGTTTCTTGTATTGTAAGCAATTATACTTCTATATTTTTTATTCGAATTTTTTGTCACGTTTATTATTACATTAGAAAACAGAATATTGGGGAGGTTATGGTACATATGCTTATCAAGTTGTAATTCGTTCCGGTCAACAAGAAGCTTGCGCTTATGGTTCAACTACGGGTACTGCTGCTACAGCTTATTGCTGTTCCGATAAAGACAATTGCAATAGTGCTACAACTCGATCGATATCTTTTATTTTGTTTGTTTGTTTGCTAACTTTTATTAAATTGAATTAAAAGGTTTAGTACAGAAAGTTCGAGTCTTTGCTCTGCATCAGACGAGTGATGGTGTCGTTTCTTGTCCTCCAACACAAGAAGTGTCTGCCATTGGAAATCGTTCATCATAAATCGGATGTGTTGTTTCTGCATCACCAACAATTGCTGCTTTAGCTTCAGCAAAAGCTGAAATATCTATTCCAATATAAGGTGAAAGTGAGAGGCCACCTGGACATGTGCTCGATCCAGTACTGGCTTCTATAAGATAACCTACGCTTAATTTACTTGCAAAGCCAGCAGCTATTTTAATGACACCATTCAAAATGATAAGAGATAATTCTAATTTAGGTGTGACATATACTCCTAAATCTAATTCAACTTTTGCGTCGAAAGAACTTTGCGGTTCAATTTGACTTGGACTCCAGCCGGTTACTGACGATTCACTTGGACTTTTCAAATCAACTTTAACCATTATTTCATCCCAAGTAAGATGTGCTCCGAAAGTAGCTGAGAATTCCGCGTCGAGTTTGGCATAAACACCAACAACCAATGAAATACTTGGTCCAAGACTAACAACACCAGGAATAATTAGTGGTGTAATTGGTATTGATGCAACTTCTTTATTTCTGTCAAAATCATGGCTAGCACCAAGTGTAACACGAACAACTGCTCTAGCAAACATATTTCCTGACATTTCAACATAACCTTCTTCCATCACTGTTGATACACCATCTTTTTCAAAATTAAATTTACCATACATTCGAATATGTCCTTCAACATCACATTCCTCACAATCGACAGCAATGCTAACTCCATTTGATTCAGTTGCAAAAATACTTTGTGAAGTATCATATTGAATGCTGATATCAAATTCCTTCTCACCATCAACTTCACCGCCGGCGACTGCAGCTTTTATTACAGAGCCAATCTGTTTGACAGTCTCGCCAGCTTTCTTTATTGCTGGAACAACGCTTTTAAATGCATCGCTCAAAGGCTTAGTAGCATCTCCAAGCCATTTGAGAAGGCCACGTCGACGTCGGATTCGAATCTTTTCTGCATTTATTAATCTGAGACTTCGACGACGACGAAGTGGATAACGATGATCAGCAGACGTCATCACGTCAACCTTGATATTTTTAAATTGAAAGATATTGCCGAAATCTTCTAGAGTACGATAACTACGACCACTAACAGCAACACTCTTCGTACTCTCTGATGTAAAACCTGAAGCTAGGTCGTTGTATGCATCTGGATCGTTATAATTACTTCCATCTATGATGTCATAAAGTAAAGCTTGTGAAAGAGAATTGAAATAACAGCCACCTAAGTCATCGAATAGAGTATCACTGCTTGCATTTAAATTGGCATAATAATCGGTATTCAAATGCGCACTATTATTCGAACTAGTGAAGAACGATGCGCTGATATATGTAACATTGGCGAGGTAAGGTTGTGGATCAAATTTGGAGCTATTACTTGTAGAATTATTATTAGTCGCAGTACCGTTAGTATTTCCTCCAATGACCACACTACCACCATTTGTATTGTTTGAAATTGGAGATGTTGTGTAATTTGCAGTGACTGTAAGTGCATTTGCATCATAAATCAAACCAGTTAATGTATAAACATCATGGGCATTTGTTGATAAACATTCACCTTGAAAAACAACACCAGTAGCATTTGATGACCAATTCAGAGCTTGTGCATAAGCATTGGCACTACTAAATCCAAACACAATAATGCTACTTGTTAGATTCATAACGAATATTTGAGAACTATGATCAAAGACAATGCTTGGAACAGCAAATTCATAATCAACAATTGCTCGATAAGAATCATCTGTTGCATCTTTATCGTAAACTGGTCTATAAGATATAGTTTGTCGCGTACTTGGTTGAAGATTACTCAAATCATCTTTGTTAACCGAAGAACTAATAGTTGGTAAGAGAATAGTCGATGATCCTCCAACTGTTGATGCCGTTGAACCGGAATAGAATAAATTAATAACTATAGAACGAAATATAAGAAAACATGGAGAAAGAAAATTATTTTATTTACAAGATGAAGTTGAAAATTGAAGTTGAGAGAGTACAACATCGAGAGCATATTGAACTAGCGCATTCGAACATACACCACCACATGTCATCATACAAGCAACAGTGATTACAGTTTTTGAACTCGAAGCATTTTTATGCTGATTTATTGTCATGATATCACCTTGAGTAGTCAACTTTGATGTTTGACGACGTATCTAATCGAACAACAATTATGGAATTATCACAGTCTTAGTGATAAAACATACTCGACGAACGGTTTCTGCTGCTTTTGGTATTTTAATTTTACAATGACCTTCACTTGCAACACCAGAACTCGGTTGCAAAACAACTTTCACGATGCTTGTTTTTGGATCTGCTTGTAATTTTCTTTGCATCTAAAATTACACCATACGAGAGAAAGAACGTTGATTGAAACTTACTGCTGTTTGAAATAGGAAACGTTGCTTTTCATTGAGAGGTCCACCACTAACGAGTGCTATTTGTGTGCCAACTGATCTACCAACAGCAACTTCCAAACTTGGTTCGAGTTCATATTTCAAATTATAATTTGTTTGTTTAACCGCTATAAACAAATTCAAGAAGCAGTCAATAGACAGTCGTATGAACAGAAGAGAATTTCCACTTACTGACAACATCTCTCGTCGAAGTATATAAAGGAATGAGAGAAAGAACAATAATTGCTGCAATATTGAAGAGAATTAATCCCAAACAAGTAATCGGTAAACATGCCATCCAACCACTAATGAACGAACAAAAAATGATCGATATGTGTTTACTGAAAGATAATGTTTACCTTCGAGTGAAAGTAATTGTTCTTTCAGGACTTTGAATCGGTATCGGTGGTGTTTTTCCATCCGTATTGTGTTGATCGTCGTTTTGCGTTGAAAGCATTTTCAATGAATAGCTAATATGCGCAATAATTATGTGTTTAAATAGGAGCGTCAAATCAAACCAACGCACTTATCGGTATGAATATTATTTGATACGCATGAAATACATGTTTACTTATAATTTGGGAAATCGACGCAGTTTTATGAAAAAACACTTTTGTAAATACCTGAGTAAAATTAGATACATGTTGTGGGTTTTGAATAAAAAATGGGACGGTTTCCCATACATCGAAAGAGTCACACAGGTAGATATGCACGTGAATCATGATTTCGTAATAAACAAACTTGTCAAGGCTGAATAAATTATCGATAATTACATTTCGTTTATCTCTGTTTCTTATATAAATACATAAGACCCAGGTGTATATTTCATTGTTCCTAAAACTATTATTCATTGATGTCGAAACTTTCTGCATCTCCATCTACTCAAAAGTAAAGAAGATTTTAACACATGAATTGTTCACACTTATTTTTCACATTAAGAACTTGGCCACGGATATTAACTATCGTTGTCTGTGCTGTTTTAGCAGTTGTGTCGGTTATTCTATTAGATCGTATATTCAAGGAGTTCTCGAACAAGGAATTCGATAATATTAATCCAAATGATTATGACAGTGTGTGCTTTAATTTAACATTCCTTTTCTACTGGATTTATATCTTTTAGATTCGAATTTCTTCGTGTTTCTTTATGAAACGAATTTAACTGATGGAAGTTCTTTCATTATTAAAAATTTACATTCATTGGAAAAAACGGTAAATATATAACCGTTCTCTTTGTTCTCAGATATTCTTTTTATTTCTCGATTTTAGTTAATGAAACAATGGCAACTAACTAATGTTAATATTTTGAGTGCTCAATTTATTCCATTAGCAGCAGAAAATGCTGATCGAAAACGTCGAGAATTAGCAACTAAGTGAGACTAATCATTCAAACTATCGGTATGATAGATCGTTTTATTTATTTCAGATCAAATATTAATAATCAATATAAAGCAAATAAAATTTATAAAGGTGACCCACTTTTAATATCATTAACAGTTCAGACTCCATTCAATTGTATTTCAATGAGTTGTGTGAATAATTTCATCTCTGAAGTTACGAATACCATTGCATTCAAGCATAGAAGTATAGATATACCAATAAAATTTAGTGACAACAAAATAGTTAATGTTCATCTAACGTTTTCTTCGGATCAACAATCAACAGCAGGTTAGTTTATTTTATCCATTATATAGTTACACATATAAATATTAGTTTTCTTTCGTTAAATTATAGAGTATTTGAGAGAAAATAACGAAAGATCTTCGAGATATAAACGTCAGTCATCTAATTCGAGCAGTTTTTTAGTGGATGTTCCTGATCCAATATTTTTCCCGCAGGTTATTGGCAATTTTCAATTGGCTTTGAAATCGGATACATCGATTGTTGTTATTATTGGAAATGACTATAATCTTTATCTTTCGAATACAGCTGTATCAAAAACTTCTGCTACACTTTTATCACTAGTTGACTTAATGGTGGCGAGTGGAACTAATGCTGCTATGATAAAAGATGCAGCTACTGGACGTTTTGTTCATCCTTATGATGATATTCGAGATAATGGTTATTCCCATATGCGAACACATTTAGATAGTCACATGCCTTGTGAAGCTAATATGATATTTTGGACATTTGAAAATGGATATCTTCAATTCTATCGAGGTGGTAATTGGTTCTATGATACTGTTGGTTGTATGGATTCTACAACCGGTTTGGTAAAAGTCTGGCTTATTAATGGACAACAAGGTTTGACTGCTATTCAGACAGCACTTGGTAATTGTGCTTTAGCTCCATTAATTCCTATCAATTATGACTAATCATGAAACATTACGTAGTTTTTCACCTGTGAGCGACTTTTCAATAAATTAATATAATCTTCTCCATTGGAAAAAGATTGTATGATCTATGTATTCCTATCCTATATATTCTCTTTCTTCTGTTACAATAATCAAAACTACTGAAAAAGTCACATCCTCAACTCAAGCCAGCATCCATTTTAATTACATTGTTGAATATGATAAGTGATAATTCGAATTTAGGAGTGAGATATGCTCCTAAGTCTAATTGAATTTTTGAGTCGAATCCACTGCGAGGTTCAGTTTTACTTGGACTCCAGAAAGATAATGTTCATATTCGAGTGAAAGTAATTGTTCTTTCAGAACTTTGAATCGGTATCGGTGGTGCCTTGCCATCCATATTGTGTTGAGTGTCGTTTTGCATTGAAAGTATTTTCGATGAATTGTTGATATGCACAATATACTTGTCTGTTTATAGAAGAAACGAAAGTAAAATCCAAAGCATGCATTTATTGATAGACATGCGATTTAATATCTATGAAATACATATTTACCTGCATTGTGTGGGATCGACCCAGTTTTAATTTAGAAATTGTTTTCAGGGTGATACCGGAGTAAAACTGGATATTTGTGGTGGGTTTGCATGAAAAGGGACGGTTTCCCACAAATTAATAGATTCATACAGGTAGATATAGATATGCACGTAATTCGTGATTTCATCGTAAACAAAATGTTGATGGTTGAATAATTTATCGATAATTATATTCTGTGCACCTTCGTGTCTTATATAAATACATACGATACAGGTGCATATTTTAGTGTCAAAAATCATTATTTATCAATGTCGAAAGTGTCGGCGTCTCAATCTACTAAAACGTAAGCAAGATTTTAACACATGAATTGTTCATACTTTTGTTTCACATTAAGAACTTGGCCACGGATATTGATTATCATTGTGTGTGGTGTTTTAGTAGTTTTCTCGATTATTCTATTAGATCGTATATTCAAGGAGTTCTCGAACAAGGAATTCGATAATATTAATCCAAATGATTATGACAGTGTGTGCTTTAATTTAACATTCCTTTTCTACTGGATTTATATCTTTTAGATTCGAATTTCTTCGTGTTTCTTTATGAAACGAATTTAACTGATGGAAGTTCTTTCATTATTAAAAATTTACATTCATTGGAAAAAACGGTAAATATATAACCGTTCTCTTTGTTCTCAGATATTCTTTTTATTTCTCGATTTTAGTTAATGAAACAATGGCAACTAACTAATGTTAATATTTTGAGTGCTCAATTTATTCCATTAGCAGCAGAAAATGCTGATCGAAAACGTCGAGAATTAGCAACTAAGTGAGACTAATCATTCAAACTATCGGTATGATAGATCGTTTTATTTATTTCAGATCAAATATTAATAATCAATATAAAGCAAATAAAATTTATAAAGGTGACCCACTTTTAATATCATTAACAGTTCAGACTCCATTCAATTGTATTTCAATGAGTTGTGTGAATAATTTCATCTCTGAAGTTACGAATACCATTGCATTCAAGCATAGAAGTATAGATATACCAATAAAATTTAGTGACAACAAAATAGTTAATGTTCATCTAACGTTTTCTTCGGATCAACAATCAACAGCAGGTTAGTTTATTTTATCCATTATATAGTTACACATATAAATATTAGTTTTCTTTCGTTAAATTATAGAGTATTTGAGAGAAAATAACGAAAGATCTTCGAGATATAAACGTCAGTCATCTAATTCGAGCAGTTTTTTAGTGGATGTTCCTGATCCAATATTTTTCCCGCAGGTTATTGGCAATTTTCAATTGGCTTTGAAATCGGATACATCGATTGTTGTTATTATTGGAAATGACTATAATCTTTATCTTTCGAATACAGCTGTATCAAAAACTTCTGCTACACTTTTATCACTAGTTGACTTAATGGTGGCGAGTGGAACTAATGCTGCTATGATAAAAGATGCAGCTACTGGACGTTTTGTTCATCCTTATGATGATATTCGAGATAATGGTTATTCCCATATTCGAACACATTTAGATAGTCACATGCCTTGTGAAGCTAATATGATATTTTGGACATTTGAAAATGGATATCTTCAATTCTATCGAGGTGGTAATTGGTTCTATGATACTGTTGGTTGTATGGATTCTTCAACTGGTTTGGTAAAAGTCTGGCTTATTAATGGACAACAAGGTTTAACTGCTATTCAGACAGCACTTGGCAATTGTGCTTTAGCTCCATTAATTCCGATCAATTATGACTAATCATCAAACATCAGTTAATTTGATCCACGAAGCAATATCAGTTTGTTAAAAAACGTTTGCGAATGCAATTCTTTGAAACGATTTTTGTTTAATTTCATGTAAAAGTATTCGGATGTATTTTAAATGAAATGTTCGAAGTATATAGGATACTCTTCTCTGTCGATGATATCATAGTTTTTCTATATAAAATTACGTTTGCACATACTAAACGTGGTTTCATTGGGTACACTCGTTTGAAATACTCTTGCATTCAGAAATTATAATCCAAAGTCCAGGTATAAAAAAAACTCGTGTTATACATTCATTTCATTTTAATGAGAGGAAGAGATACACGCTGTTGGATGAAACATCAGAATTCCGTATAATTAATATAATTTGTATTTCCTTTGCTATAAATAAAAAGTCGTTATAAGAACATCGCACACAACTATTTTCAGTAAATTATTAAACGATTGATTTTATTTAAGTCTGTATTATTACGAATAAAAATAATGTCGACTAATGACAGTCTAGTATCTTCTCTCAATTATGCAACAACGCAAATAAATCGTCATGGAGCTACATTAATGCTTCTATTTGGCACCATCGGTAATCTAATTAATATCTATGTACTCAATGAACGTTCTCTCCAGAAAAATCCATGTACAATCTACTTATCATGGTCATCTGCAACGAGTTTCGTATTTATTTGGTCAGGATTTTTAACACGAGTTTTACAAGGGTAAGTTACCAATAGATTGTACTAAACTGAATGAAAATTCTAAATTCCTATAGTTATAATGTGAATTGGCCAAATGAAAATCAAATTATGTGTAAAATTCGTCAGTATTTTCTGAATGTTTCATGGGCAATGGGCATTTGGTGTCTTGTTGGAGCAAACATCGATCGATATTTATGTAGTCATCGAACGCCTGCCAATCGTCGTCTGAGTACAGTTCGAACGGCAAAATATTTTATCATTGGAAATTTTATTTTTTTCGGAATACTCTTCATTGAAGTCGTCTATTGTTTCGAAGCAAGTGTGCCTGGTGTTCCTGTCGCTTGTTATGGTCGTAATATTGCTTGTCGAATTTTCAATGATTGGGCAGCTCTATCATTCAATATAGTTTTACCGAGTATTTTCTTAGCCATTTTTGGTGCATTGACAATACGCAATACTCGATTACGAATTGTTCAACCAATGATCAATTCAGTTAACACAAACAATATTAATAATAATACTAATGATCGGAATCTTACTCGAATGTTATTAATTCAAGTATTGGTTGTTCTTCTCTTGGATTTGCCATTCGGTGTTTATCGACCCTATGTCAGTCTAACATCGGATATTTCGAAAAGTAAATATCGTTTGGCTGTAGAAAATCTGGTTTATGCTATAATTGTTCTATTGGTTTGTTTTACTCACTCAACTTCATTTTATTTATATACACTTACCGGTTCAGTATATCGTGCAGCGATGCGTCATGTTGGATGTCGTTTTCTCAATTAAAAAAAAGACTAACTAACGCATAGATATGATCACTGTTTTTATTGTAAACACAATAAATATTCGATGTTTCACGATTCATTGTATTCAGTAGTACAGTAACCTGGACCGTTGACTGGTTCAGCTGGAATACCTCGTCTTATATATCGACATCGATGTTCTTCAAGTCGACCTGCTGCTCTTGTTGGATCATTGATTGAAATATCCGACCATAAACGTTCAGCTACAGCTGATGCGCATGGTCATAATCGTGGAAGAAGATTGGCTGCATCAACGAATACTGAAAAAGAAAAATCTTTGTCTGCTTTTTGTTGTTCGTTTAAACTTACTTCCCCACAGACAAGCTTCTCCGCCAAGAACTAATTTCTTTTGTTCGTCAGTGCCAGTAAAATTATATGGATCACATTTGTAATAGTTAATCCAATCTGCACCATATGAAATACGATTTAAATACCTAAAAAAATCGATGGTTTTTTTTTCCAAAACAAACAAATACGAATAAATCTACCAGCATGATGATAAAAGTGTACGATAGCCCAATTTAGTAACATGTTCCAATTCATCTGAATATGGATTCTAAGACAAATGTTAGTTAATTGTTGGTACGTATATGAAACTCACTTTCCAAACTTCTACAATCGTATCACTCTTAACTTTGACATTATTATCGATAATTTCTTGCCAAACAACATAACCTTTGCCTGTTTTACCAACAATATCGATTAAACTATAAAGTAAACAAAAGAATTACATATCCATTTTCAATGAAATTTCTTACATTTGCATATAATATTGTTCAAGTAACGTAAAATCCGTTCCAAAACCCATTTTATGCATGAATGCTAGCACATTTGGATTGCTTTGCCTATATTTTAAAAACAAAACACATCATTCGTTTGGTTTGTCTTTTTGAATATTACCAGCAAGTAAAATTGACTTCATCACCACCTAAATGAATATATCGATCAGGAAAAACATTGGCAATTTCAGTGAAAAGTTCTTTTAAGAAAGTAAATGTAGAATTTCGAGTTGGATCCATTGGTCCGAGATCACCATTCGGTTGTTCACCATTGTAACATTGTGTTAGAACATTAATACCTTTTCCCCATGATTGTGTATGTCCTATAATTAAAACTCATTTCCTGACTTTCGAGAAAATACGTATATTCAAACCAGGCGAATCGAATTCAACAAAAACTCGAATTCCACGTTGACGTGCAAATTCAATTAAATCAGCGAGATCGTCTTGTGAATAAACATGCGTCGCATCATAAGCACCAGCTTCACTCAATTGAGGAAATGCACGTGATTGATAGGGAAAAGCTTCGTCATCAACAATATGAAAATGAAATACATTCATTTTACTTTGTGCCATGGCTTCCTAGAAGATTTTTCTGCTTTAGTTTAATCAATGAATATTATTTTCGTTTAGTTACTAAATTCATTTTTAATGTTTTCAATGAAACAAAATGACGAGATGAATCGAGCAGTACTCCTCGATGTTGAAAACGGGGATAATCATTGATCATTGTTTGATTTATAGCAAACTAGAATTGATTAATATAGAAAACTGAAAAGAAAAAAATTCTCCATTGATTTTACTCCAAATATTTCATCTCGATAGACAAGTTGACTAAAAGTTTCAAGTCCACGAAGGACACCCCATACTGATACAGCTTCAAGCATACTATTCTCTTCATTGATAGTTAGTGTATCTTGAAAAATAATAAAAATAAATTCGAATAGCAATTATCTTTGAAACTCTACGTACATGATTCATTTGATTCAAGAGTTGGATATTGTTCGCATGGCTGTTGAACGAAAATATTCAATCGTTTTAACATTGGTACATCATGAAGATCATTTAACTTCGTTTTCAATTTCAATATTTGCTTTTGTTTATTGATCAATTCAGGATGAAATATATAATTGAAATATGTGTGCGGAAAGAATGTCAATTGATAATAACGATCCAATGCACTCGTCAAAAGATCACATGTTTGACTTGATTGATTTACAAGAAAGTGAAACGCCTCTGGGTGAATAGCAAATTGTTGATTAGTTGTATTCATTGTTTGTGGCAATGGCCATGGTTGACCAACAGTTCGATCAACTTGAATAGAATGTAAAGAACTACGAAGTTCTTCATTCGAATTCGAACAATTCGATAGTACAATAAAACAGAGCAAGAATAATAAAACCGTAAACGAGCGCATTAGTAATATTTGTCGTCCACACCCTTAGAAAAAAAGGCAAATAAATTCTTTTCTTATCGTGTCACATTTTTCTTTTTTCATTTTTTCTAGCTGATAACAAGACAAATTTCGACAAAACATGTCCTCGTCGTTGCACACATTACCAATAGAAGTCGTTTACCGAATTTTGGATAATCTAGATGATAGAACAGTCATATTATCATGTTTCAACGTATGTCAACGACTCGATAAAATTATCAAAACATACAATCGATACCAAGTAATTTTTATTTTTCGTTTTTAAGAAATGAAAGAATATTTTCTTGTTATGTAGGAACTCAAGAAACTTGACCTATGGAAATATAAAATTGGAGTTCAAGGAGCGCAACATCTAAGCATTGTATTACGAAGCAATACAGTAAAAATTGATAATCTCTTATCATTTAATAAATCGTTGTTTCTTTTTTAAATTCATATAGACACTTGTCGAATTAAATCTTTCTACCAATAAAATTGGAAAAGAAGGTGCACAATATATAAGTTATGCGCTACGATATAATACAGTTTGATAAATATTTCTGTCTCATTAAACACTTTCTTTATCTGTTATAAAGGCACTCAAAATACTAACTCTCTCTTTCAATTCAATTCAAGCTATAGGGGCGAAATATTTGAGTGATGCATTAAAAATCAACACAGTAAAACAAATATTCGTTTCGATGTTCATTTTACTTTCATTAATTCATTTTAGACACTCATAGAACTAAATCTCTCGAGCAGTATGATCAGAGTCGAGGGTATGAAATATTTGAGTGATGCATTAAAAATCAACACAGTAAAACAAATATTCGTTTCGATGTTCATTTTACTTTCATTAATTCATTTTAGACACTCATAGAACTAAATCTTGAGGGCAATATGATCAGAGTCGAGGGCATGAAATATTTGAGTGATGCATTAGAAACCAACAAGGTTGAACAAAATACTTTTGCATTTTATATATCATATTCAGATATTATATTTGTTGATGCCATACAGACGCTAACAAAACTCAATCTTGCCAATAATAGAATCGAAGATGAAGGAATAAAATATCTAAGCAATGCATTGCAACATAATAATGTAAGATAGCTGCTTTTTCTATATTCAAAATTATGCCTTCTTTTATCTCATATAGACACTTACAGTACTGAACCTTTTCGGTATCAATGAAATCGACAGTAACGGAGCAGAATATCTTAGCAATGCATTGCAAATCAACAGAGTACGATAAACATTCTCTTTCCGTTATCATTTCTACTTTATCTTTTTATTTTGTTATAGTCACTCGTAAAACTCGATCTTGGTGGTGATCCTTATAGTCCGGCACGTCAACTGCGTAGAAACCGTATCTATTCTCATGGTGCACAATATCTGTTTGATGCATTACAGCACAATACAGTAATATATACAACCTTTCAATATTTAATTATTTATTATCTCATACAGACACTAACCGAACTTAATCTATGGGGTAATTGGATAGAAACTCAAGGGGCATTATATCTTAGTAAAGCATTGAAACACAATACAGTTAAACAAAAATAATTGTATTATTTATTAGTAAATAATCTATTCTTATTTCATACAGACACTCAAGAAACTTTCTCTTGAACATAATTTTATTCGAGAGACAGGAGCAGGATATTTACGTGACGGATTAAAACACAATTCAGTAAAATAATTGTATACTCTTTAAGCATTCAATTCTTTCTTCTGTTTCAATCCAGACACTCACAGAACTCGATCTTTGCGAGAATGAGATTCGTAATAGTGGAGCAATGTATATCGGTAGTCTATTATTACACAATACAGTAAACTAACATATATTCTTCTGTTGGTTATTTCATTCAATTTTATACAGACACTTACAGTACTTAACCTTTCGTGCAATATTATTGGAGAATGTGGAATGCGCTATCTAGCTGATGTACTACAAAATAATACAGTTAAATAAATCAAATAGTTCTTTGTTTTTTAAAAAATATTATTCAACTCTTTATTATTTTCATACAGACACTAGAGAAACTCAACGTCGGAATAAATGCTACATATGCCCCACCATATTTCGAAGAATTGACAAAAAAGAATACATGGTTAAAAGTTTATTTTTCATAATATATTAAACAACATTACTAATCGAGAAAGACTAACAAGTTTATAAAATATCGATACATTATTGCTACCCCGATTCGCAATAATAATGTTTTCATATTTTCGAATTGTCCACAACTATAGAAATTAAAAGTGCATTCAATATCAAATTTCAATCTTTTTTTTGTGATCATGACAATACATAATAGAAAAGCAATCTATAAAAAAGTATTGCAATAAAAGAAAAAGCTTGACGCATATAGTTAATTAATATTCAAAAGGTTTCGATTTCTATTCGATTTGAGCAGCGATATATTTATGAAGTATGATAATGAAATTTGGTTGCTTTTTTTATATGATTAGAAAGTAATGAAACAAAACAATCGTCGAAAACATCGTCCGAAACGGAAAAACAGTCGATCTAAACATAGTATAAATGTTTCGATTCGATTATCAAAACCTTCTGTACCAACAAATTCTTTTAAAATATATCCTGTAAGTTTTTATATGATTTTATTTCACTTTCATCAATAATGAATCTTGTAGGTAAATGATAAAAACAATATTTCATCTGTCCCAAATACCTCGAACTCGCTACTCAATGAAAAAACTTGTTCTAACAGTGTTCATAAAATCGATTATGACTCTCAACTATCTTCAGTTATTCCTTCCTCCCCTTTAGTAATAAATAATCGACAGATACAAGAAAAAAAATATGATATTTTATTTCTAGGTGAAGGACACTTGGGCTAATCCAGTCGATTATAAAAAAAAATATAATAAAAGTGATAAAGTTAAAGAAAAGTTTGTTTAATTTGTTCATATTAATTTCATTATAAACAGAAAAAAATTGTTTTCGCGTGCAGACATAGACGTCGTCGACGTTTAATCACAGCCGTAGTAACAAGCTGTCTTTTTATTCTTGGACTTATACTACTTTTGATAATGTTACTTCATAAACCATCAGTCTCAGTCCAATCGAGTTCTAGTATGTTGAATAAAGAACATGAAGAATAAGCTCTCTTACATTTTAGAATCTTGTAATGTGAGACTGGGAAATCAAACAACATACCGTACGAGTGCATCACCATTAGGTGTTGCTGTGGCTGATTTCAACAATGATGGTCGAAATGATATTGTTGTCGCTAATTCGGGATCAAATAATATTGGTATTCTGTTTAACTTAGGTAGCGGAGTGTTTGATAATCAAACAACTTATGGCGTAGGATCTGGACCACGTGGATTAACAACAGTCGATATCAATAACGATGGCAAAAACGACATAGTTGTTTGTGATTACAGTTCCAACAGTATGCATATTTTCATGAATCTAGGAAATGGTCTATTCACTATCCTAGCTAACTATTCAACTGCTGTTAATCCACTTTACGTTGTAGCAGGTGATCTCGACAATGATAATTACCAAGATATTGTTGTTGCTAACTTCGGTTCTGCGAATATTTATCTTTTTTTTAATATGGGTAATGGTACGCTTGCGTCTCCAGTACCGTATACGACTGGTAGTGG
>Ga0209930_1001896_pt1 | contig 28472 bp, 31 predicted proteins | sample ThiBiot_500_biof_2_FD_183948 | JGI IMG/M metagenome (GOLD analysis project Ga0209930, IMG submission 183948) | Wastewater bioreactor microbial communities from Cape Town, South Africa - Thiocy_cont_500_biof (SPAdes) | ecosystem: Engineered > Bioreactor > Thiocyanate-remediating >... | reverse complement strand
TGTTGTTGTTGTTGTTTGTTAAATTTCGATGATCGGACGAGGAACGAACTGAGGTACAGCATTTGAGAAAACTCATAATGATTGCTGTCGTAAACGTCGTCGACGACGAATATCACGAGAAAAAGATACTGATGACAATAATGATAATGACAATGATGGAAGAGAAGAAGGTTCGATGACGTCTTCGTGGTGAATTGCGACATATGTCATGATCGACAAACCCCTTCGTCTTGTAACAACAACAACAAAAACATGCGGCCACCACCGACGACAATAACGACCAAAATAAATATATGCAACGATGACGTACAGGCGGTTGAAGCAGCAATGATGCTGATGAGAGGAAAAGAAATAGAAGAACGAGCGTCTTTATCAGAAGACGCAAGCAACGACTACTGGAAGAAAATTGTATGTAGGCAATCGATAGCGCGAGCGAAGCGCGTGGACGGCTTCTTACGCCTATAAACCAACACTACGACAAGGAGTTGGAGCAGTAGTCGCCGACTTACTCTCAGAGTAGCTAGCCCGGAGACGAATAACCGAAGCGGAGAAAGAAGGAAGAAGAGAAGAAGTAACACTACCAGCAACAACAACCCCCCTGTTTCCGTCCTTCTCTTTCTCTTCTTGTTGACTCGAGCCGTTCGTAGAAGAGAAGAGGAGAGGAGAAGAAGAAGAACTCGCATCGTGCTGTTACTACATACTATTGCTCGATGCGACGAAGCAGAAGAAGCTTTACAAATTATGATTGAGGATGAACGCAATAATAATGCAACGATGACGACGATAAAGCCTTTTGTGAAAGAAAATGTCGATTACCGACATTGAGTAATGAGAAAAAACTCTTCATATTCTCATTACTCTATTCGTTCGTTTCTGTATATTTCACATTAAATCGAGAAAAAAAAGAAGAAAAAAGAGGAAGAAGAAGAAGAAAAGAAAGAAAAACGTTCGATAACAACAAAGTGTTATTAGTCTACCTATGGAGAAATATTCATTTGAAAAATATATACATATTTAAACAAACGTCTATGATCAAAGACAAATAATATTTAAATTGAGACTAAATAAATACAACATCAATCGTTATGTTAACAAGTAAAACAATTTGATCTTGTTTAATAACGCGCATAAATAAATAAGAGAGAAAGAAGAAATCGAGATCCTATTGCAAGATTGAACTTTCGAGAATATCAATTGAAAATTATGTTTTTCATTTGGTTAAAAAGTTTTCTCTTCATAGACACGCATGTTTCTTTGTCTAAAATATTAGCGATAATACTATTGATAACATGAGAAAGTCATTTGTTCGAAAAGAAAGAATCAAATACCCAAAAATCACACATAAATTTGAAACTGATTGTGAATTTTCTTTCTCTCTCTGTTCGTCTATACCTCGTGGCTTTCTCGTGGCTATGATTTAATTAAATGAAATAGAAAAACAACACAACAGCACATACCCCAAACAGAATCTTACTATAAACAATAAGGATTGACGAACGATAGACTTACAGAACTAAATGATTTTGTATCTATCATGACGAACCCTGAGGGCGTTGTTTATTTCTCTTTGAACGTCAATCGACAACGAGATTTCTTTCTCCTCTAGGTCTAATCAAATTAACTATCGTCGAGTGGTATGTGACGACGACAATAACAAAATACATAAATATCAATGAACAACAATCAATAATTCGATTTTTCTTTCTTTCTTTCTTCGATTGAATTTCAATCGAAATAACATTTGACTTTTCGAGGTATTTGTACGTTTTCATTCGAGAGATATGTACGTGTCATGCAAACTGTTGATCGAGAAAAGAAAACGATTGCAAATGAATTTTCTTTTTTTTTAATCAAATATTCTCGTATATCAATGCTTTTCTATGATAAGTCCATGCTTGAAAAGGTTTCACAAATAACCTTCAATTCGCATAGCCAATATACAAAAAAATAACACTTGTTTGTAATCGTTCACTTAAACGTCAAAATTCAATCAACATTAACATGATGAATGATTTGACATATAATCGTAAATAGAAAAAAAAAGTGAAGAAGCAAAAAAAGAACCTAAATGTCAGTATTCATGACAGGTGAATGTAATGAATTATATTCGCTTAACTCGAAACAAACAGTTAAGTATCTAATCCCGTTTTAAATGATCGTTTATCTTCGAAAAAAAAATGAAACGAAATATGCAGCCGTCGATATGATCGAAAAATGGGAATCAATCGACACCTGTTTACAGATAAAAATCGTTTGCTTAAATATGTCAATAGTTGTAGTGAAATAAAATAAGCATATAATTTAGATTTTTATTTTTAAATTTGATGTTAATTGCGTGAATAATCAAACTGGTGAGAACGAAGAAGAAGCAAACGTCATCTGTATAGTCAATTTAAAAGTCTTATTATGCTGCGCCGAGTAAATGAATAAGAACGAAGAAGAAGAAGGAATGAGAACACACACACACATAGACAACACTAGAGAAAAATCAGCCATCCGTAGGTATACATGCATGTGATGCTCAAATCCGGATATAAGAATGTCAGCGACGGCAATGTAGCTAAGAAACGCACGCATATCCGTCTCCTTCAGTTAGATAGATCGAACAAACTGTCATGAAAATGCATCTAGCAGAGGGAGCCACTTCATTATATATATATGATAATAAAACGTTCATCATGAAGAAAATGAGAGATTTTCTTTTCTTATGATCTTCGTAATCACTTACCTAATTTAATACGCTTGGCTGGTGGAGAAGAGCAATGATCATTTTTATTATCATTCTCAGTTAACATATAATCCGAATCTTCACAATCATCATCAGTTTTGGCCAACAGCCACCACGACGAATCGAACTGATGAGGCACCGTTTTCGGACTATAGGAATACATATATTCGACTTGTTAATAGAAGAAAATTATCGAATATATTTAATATCTATCTACCTTCTATGTAATTAATTTATTCGGATAAAATAAAATAATAATGTTGATCAGATTTACTCGAGTATATATGTGATGGTCGGCACGTTACTGCCGACGAGAAGAATACTCTTGTTATATAAAATGCATACGGTTGTGTGCACGTTCTGTCGTCTTCGTTCTCTTCTTCGTCATCGACGAAGTCGTTCTCTTGTTTTTGTTGTAATTATTGCGGATGAATGTGAAAAAGAGAATGTTAGAGCCAGGCAAGCGAGTGCAAAAGACGGAAAGAAAAAGCAAACTAAATGGAAGGAACAGATATACTACTTATACGACCCGATTCAAGTCAACGATTATTATTATGGTACGACATCAGCTTATATTCGCAGATATATATATATATATATATATATATGAGAAACTGTGAACATAATAACATAACAAACAAGAAAGAAAAACCTGCGCGCATCAATACATTAAAGTTATTCGCGACGAGAGAAGAGAAAAGAAGATGAAGGAATATAGAAAGAAGACGAAGGAAAAAAAGAATTGCATGACAAGAGAGGAGAAAAAAAACTCGTTTACTCTGTATTAAGTGAGATTTATATTTCACGTTGAAAATGACATTATATTCATAGTTGTTGTCACATTGGCATTTCTCAATAGATAATAACGATGGCAATATTGCTGCTCTCTTGTTTGCTAACGAACTTTTACATTACCATGCATAGTCAGTTTTTGTTTTAACGTTTAGAAATTAGTCATAAAACAGAAACCATTTAATGTCTATTAATATTTACATCAGAAAAGAATATTAACAAACTCGAAAACAAAAAATCTTATTGATATAACAAATGTGTGTGCATATATACATGTATACACACGCACACACAGAGATACTTAAAACTTGACAAAGGCAAACAGATTGTTTTCATTAGAAACTTGAGTTTGCATCGCAAATCTAGTCTACTAATGGAAGTCATCATTACTGAGAACTCTTCTTCGTCTTCTTTTTCCTATAGAGAGTATTAACAAAGAAATTTCTCTTCGATGCGAGAACATCATTAACAATGTATATATATGCATCTGTCTATATATAGATTTCAATTGAAGTAAAACGAAAAGGTTTCTTTCGAAACGAATTAGTTTTATGATCAAAACAAAAAGAAAAACGCATTTCTGTAGACAGGTGTTTGGCCTTTTGCTAAACATTATCAACATTTAATTTGCCATATGTAGACAAATTACCAGTGTACATTTTTATTCTGTCTAATCATCATACGCATATCTATTGATTTTAATTGATGAACCTACCGTTTTGATTACCATTTGCCGTCCATGTGACGATTGTTTGTCGTGCTGGAACGACTGGTGGTAACGGTGTTTTTCGATGTCTTGATAAAACATGAGCAGGATTTGACATGGCGTTCTTTCAACTTACCAATGTACAAGAATCTTCATCTCATTTTTTTTTCTGAATTTTATTTCTCACGAACATACTTATTCTCTCTCTCTCTTTCTTTCGTGCATTCTCTCTCTCTCACTCTCGCTCTATGTTTCGCTCTTCTATTTTATACAAATCGTCAACACTCACTTGAAAGCACTAAACTTTACTTTTTTTTTTCTTCAACACAATGCACATATAGATGGGATTGTCATCTCTGTTCGCCTGCTGACTGAAATAGTTGGCCAGTAAACACTACCATCAATATAAAACTTTTTTTTTATTTGAAAAAAAAAATTCTTTTTTTGTTTCTATTACCTCTTCATGATCATGACGAAATAGAGTTTTTTTTTCCTTTGTTTTATTTTGTTTTCATTCGATTTTTCTCTTTCATGATATTTGTACTCGTTTCAATCGTTTGGTTCGAACAAAAGAAATATCCTCAGACAACAAAAAGAAATTCAAGTCGAAAAAAAAGAGAAATAAATCAAATCAAATATATATAAATATAATTAGTAACATTTTTTTTGTGTGTTTTTGTTTATTTTTAATACTTCTCTTTAAGTATTTTCAATAATATTTAGTCATTTTGATTTTATTTATTCACTTGGAGGATGAACCAACTGTGGAATAATAAATTTCTTCGCTAATATTTTGTTGCCATCATTCGGATTATAGCCATTACCTTGTTGTTTAAATAAACGACCCGTCTGAAAGAGAAAAAGTCGATATTCAATTGTGAATTTGCTAGTGAATTTACTTTGAATTGACTTCGATAGAAGTTAGGAAATTTAAAAAGATAATTACGACGAAAACGCCATTCAGTTACCGCTCGTTCATCACGATCTTCTTCATACGGTGGACGATACTCGATACTGTACGACGACTAATTTCAAGAAGAAAAAGATAATTAAAATCAATTAGCAATTGTTCGTAACATACGATAGCAAGAATACAACATATAATGCAAAGAATTTGAAATAGGAACGATTTGAAAATCATCGATGACGATTGAAAAAGTTTCATTGAAGAAAGAAGACGTTCGGCAAGAGTCTAAGCAATGTTATGATCAAAAAAGAAGAAAATGACTTGCGTTTATATGTCGGCCAACAATAAATGATCAAATGAAACAATACGGATGCGTCTTTCGATTAAATTTGACAATAAAATATTGATAATTTGGCGATGAAATAAACGTTTCGATTTCTCAATGGAATATTTTTCTTCTGTTTTTCATATTTAATTCACATTTGAAAGAATAATAATCATTGTGGAAAAAAGCAATTTTTGTCTTTTGTTTGGCTTTTTTAATCTTAGAAGAAAATTAATAATCAATATCAATATTCATCGATTTGTTTCGTCATTTATTCCCATTATGAATTCAACAGAAAAACAATTATCATCGCTGTAGCAGAAAAAAAAATAAATAAACAAACAAACAAAATTGAAATTAAACAAGACATTCTTTTCGATTGCAAATCTTCGTCTTTCTTTTTTTAATTATTCCGTCGAGTATCTCTTTCTTATGTAAGATCTATTCAACATCGGGTAATTGAATAGCGTCTACGCCAATTGAACGTAAATCTAATCGAAATGGGTGACCTAATCTTGTTCTAGTTTGTAAATTAATCACTCCAATCGACAGACTCTCGTTTTCAGTATGTTCATTTTCTGAACAAGTTTGATCAGAAGTGATTGCATAAGAAGGAAAAAAACGTTCGGAAACAATATGTGTCGAACATTAGATCGATAATGCAGCTTCTTTCCCCATTAGAACAAGGAACACAGATCAAGTTTTCATGTCATGATTTCTAGTGAGTGTTTGCTCGAGCATTGCATGTTACGTCTATAATAGAATCTATATAACTCCGTTCTTTTCTTTCTTTCTTTTTTTCAGAGTTTTTTTTTGCTGATTCTTGAATGACGACAAAAGACAAGAACATAAAAAAAAACGACAGTAACAGATAAGAACGTAGGATAAAAGAGGAAGAAAAAAAAAGAAGAGAAAGAGAAATGAACTAGAACATTGGCATCAGCAAACTATTGCCAAGGACAAAGACGACGATTTTGCTTCTCCCTCTCTCTCTCTCTCTCTCTCTTCTCCTATGAATAGGCCAAGGAAGAACAAGAAGAAAAAAATACGAGAAAGACTTCTATTCCAATTATATAGAGAGTTACGACAGCGCGTGACATATTCTCTACTCTGCCTCTTTTTTTTCGCTCACACATCTACACTTTTTTAACCGCAATTATTAACGCATCTTTATTATTAACAGTATAATGTCGGCGAAATCATCGGTTTCATCAGGTTTACGACAAGCGTTTGATAAATATTCGAAATTTGGCAAGACTCAAGCGCAACTAGCCGATCATAACGAACTTCGTATTAGTTCGGCACAAATACAAAAAATGATGAAAGATTGTTCATTAATTAATTCCAAATATACATCTCAATTGTTGGACAATGATATTGCTCGTGTACTCGGAAAATTAACAACAGGAACGCCTGAACCAGGTGCTGTTCATTATCCAAAAGGAACGTACGTTGTTGTTTTTTATATTTGCTACTTTCAATATTTTATTTTATTTATATTTTAGTAAAACATTCGAAATAAAAGGTTTTAAATTATTAATCGATCGTATCGCTGAGTCGAAAGGTGTTAGTCACGATGAAATTCTCGCGAAAATAAATGCTAATGAAGGTCCAAGTTTGACAAATGTGACTGAAGTTGCTAATAAAGATATAACAGGTCGAATGACAGATACATCACAATATACGTAATTAAATCATCTTGTATAGTGTATAATGAACGCGTCAATGTTTTCTTTTCCTTTAGAGGTACACATAAAGAACGTTTTGATGAGGAAGGTCATGGAAAAGGTAAAGAAGGTCGCTCAGATGAAACTGAAGCTACCGGCTATGTTCAAGGATTTAAAGGTGGCCACTAATTTTCACGTACACAAACAGACATTCTCTCGTTTTTATTCGAATTTTTTTTGCTATACTTATATATCTAACTTTTCTCTAGTCTCTGTACTAAAACTGAAAAACAGACAATTTTCCTTGACTTTGTTTCGTGTCTAAATGTTTTATTATTTTCTAAATGTGACAAGAAAAAAACGTTTTTTTTTTCATAATAAAAAGAATATGTGCAAAGGAATTTAAACAGATGTGTAACTAACAAAGTGTTGTTTCACTGGCTTTCGATTTGATACTCGTATCGGACGTTCCACGAGGTACAAATCGTCGGAATGTAGTTTGTTCGTAGTGATTATTATCGACATCTAAAAGTAAATCTTTGTAACCATCGGAATCGACCGGCATCATCGATGCTCGTCGAATCGGTTGCGGATGCCAGACGTGTGATGCGCGTGTCAACGGTCTCATGTGTCGAAATACTTCGAGATCTTCATAATCGACAAACGATGGCCGAGAACGAAGTTCAGATAATTCCGAACGACGTGTCGGTTTCTTATCGCCGGTTAATCGTTGTGGAATCGATGATGGCGGCGGAAATTCACCTTGAAGGAATTGTGGTGGTGGCGGCGACGGTGGCCGTGAAATCGATGGATTTAAATCGGCTGTGTTTTGCGTTGAGCTTAGGTTAATATTTTGATTTGATGATGAGAGAACCTTAGGCGCTGAGAGATCGATATCACGTTCCCAAGCTAATGTTTCGAGCATATGATCGAATTGTGCTTTCGGTTTGAGAATCACCGATTGATGAGAGACACGACGTAAACGGACATTATCGGCTGTTGTTTGTTGTTCTTTTAATAAATACAGAACTAGTTTGCCCATACGCTAAAACAAAACGAGAAAAAGAAAATAAAGATAAAGATTATTTTGATTTATGATCAGATTATAAACATAAAAAAAAGACGATTATTTTACTAAGTAAAGTTTCTTAACCTTGAAAAACAATATGCTTAATCGTTGTTCTTTATTATTTATTTACCTTCCAATTACTAATTGCTCCTTTTCGTTGTGCAGCTTTACTTTTCGTAGCTCGTTTTATAACCATTAAATCTCGTTTATCGTCACTGCCAATGGCATAAGAACCTTGATAATCAAATCGTTGTTTTGCCGAACAAGATCTTTCAATTGTTAAGACAAGTTGAGCCCACTATAAGTATATCCTCGAGAATCAACAACTAAATAACCGAAAAATGATTCGTCAAACCTGTCGAATTCGTTCTTTTTCACTGATGGCAATCACACGTTGATAAGTATTACCCATCGATGCGATTAACATGTTAAGTAAAAGTATAGGTGTTAAAATCATAAAAACAATAAACAGAATCTTAACTAAATATGCGTAATGTGTTAAATCGAACCGTGAGAACTAAAATAAAATGTGAAAGAAACAGAAAAGAATAATAATTATGTGCTTGTGTGTGTGTATTTACATCAAATTCTCCCATAGTAAAATGAACCATAGTCATCCAAGCTTCGAAATTTTGAAATGAACACATTTTTTCAATTGTACATGTATCATTCGGCGCGGCACGCTCACAATTTCCGCCTTCATCCGCATCTCGAAATAATAAATAAAAAACTAAACAAATCGAGCGCAATGATTCATCTTCTTTCTCTCTCTCTCTCGATGTTGTCATTTACCTTGACCAAATGCTGTTATAACAATAACATAAATAACTCCGAATGTCGCGATATCTCCTGTAATCATTTCGAATATCATAACAATAAATGCTCCTGTTAATGCATAGATTCGTCCGAAAAACAGAAAGAATAAGAACGTGCCCGGTATTGCTAACGAAACGAGCCCATCTTCGACATAACCAAATGTCACATTATCTGTTATGAGATATAGAATACGAAATGGAACTGCAAGAATAATTAATATGCATGAACATTGATATAAAAGCTTTTCTGGATAACTTTTCTACGAAAAGGAAATCGAAAAATTTGATTTTCAAATGAGATTATTTACTAAATTTTGTATGTAATAATTAAAGCCTTGTAAATAGATTTCTTTAGCTTGTAATGCAAAAATACTTATTATACAACCAATTAGAACGCAAACTTCAGCTATATGACAGATTATTTTTTCAGCTAGACGTTGATTTGCTTTTGGATTGCGTAGCCAAATTGCTGTTGTTAACGAAAGCAAATGTAAACAAAGTAAAATTAACTGTCGAACAAAATTAACCTAGAACATACAGATTAATGATTATATTCGATTTCTAATTTTCAATAAATTCATTACTCGAGCAAATGCAGACCATTTATCATTTAATAAACGTTCAATGACCATATTATCGAGCATATCTAAATGATCTTCAGTTTTACCATTTACAATTGACATTAATGATGAATTCCAATCTTGAATATACACATTATTATGCATAACAACGAAAAAGTTTTGAACAAAATTCGAACCTATTTCTCCGCCATCTGTAATTGTATCAATACCTCGAAGTGGATATGTACAACATTTGATATTTGAATAACGCCAAATTTCCTAGAAGAATTCATTAGTTGCTGTGCTTTTCCTTTTTCCAGTTTTGTTTTTCAAGGATTTTCTTTCTTAATAATTGATTGCAAAAGAGATTAGCCTTTTTCTTCTTTTCTTTTCTCTCAATTCAAATTATTCGAAATAGCAATCGGCTTAGAATTATATTCTGCAAAATGTTGTTTACTTGAACTTAATTTAGCTTATATTAAAAAGTAAACTCGATTTACCACATGAGATAGTTCAATGCATTCAATAAAGATTTCCTTTCGTCCAAGTTTAGCTGCTATGGTCAATGGAGTTAAATCTAAATTATTTCGAATATCAATGAGAGCTTTTTTCGATGGATGTCGAATGGCATGTTTAAACATATCCTAAATCAGGAAATAGAACATGATTGATTATTGCCGACAATTGCGCCTACCATTCGATCACGAATGACGAGAACATGTAGAACTGTATTGCCGTAACTATCTTGCATATTTGGATCAGCACCATGATCGATTAAATAATCGTAGATTTCCATATGACCAAATGCGGCAGCAAATGCCAATGGATATTCACCGTAATAAGCATGACCTTGGAAAAAGCAAAGGAATTTCAATGAGAAATGAGTTTGTTTTGTTGGTTTACTCTCTGGATTGCTGTTTTGAGGATTGAATGATTTCTGTAATCCTTTTCTTCGACGAAATAACGTCGTCGGTCTTATTCGTTTGCCACTTTTCGTTTCATTTTGACCGCCGTTTTGTTCGGAAATATTAAAATCTCCGACGACACGTTTATTCACATCAACACCATGTTTTACGAGAAGTTTGACAGAATTAATGTCATTGTAAACAACAGCAATATGAAGTGGTGTTTCACCTGAATAGAATAAAAATCAATATTAATAATTAACAAAATAACATTAGTCTAATTAATATTTAACTTTGCAAAAGTCTTTCCCGTTTTTTCTCTCTGTGATTAATATTTATTAATCATTAATTTACCTATGACAGTTAATCGCTCCGAATGTTCTATTTTCGGTATCGATGTTGTAAGTATGGAATCTTTAGTTCGTGGATCAGATTGATCGTCCGATGCGTTCTTATTGATATTATTCTTGTTCGATCGAACAGACGCAATCGATGGACGATGGAGATCATGACTGTTGACAGCAACTGGTCGTCCGTAAACATCAAGTAGAGCAGTATTTGGAATTTTGATTGCTTTCATTGATGAGAATGAGTATGTGTATATATGTTGATGATGATAGTCAAGAGCATTCGACGTCAATAACAAAATCGAGTGTCATATGTTTTTTACTTGAGTATTTTCTCATTTATCTGCAAGCGAAAGTGGCTCGAAGTACAACATAAAAGAGGATGTTTAACTAAAGAAATCGGCGACGAGAATGTCTCCGATAGAGATGGAGAATTTTTCTTTTCTCTTACGTTGTTATTCAATTATAGAAAGTTTACCTTCATTCATTTCAACGTTTCCTTCGTTCATCGTTATGCATGCAAAATTTTAACAAAAAAAAAGAACAAAGCACGTATGGGTTTTTTTTTCTCTCTCTCTCTCTCTCGTTCATTCAAAGTCACTACGCCGACAAAGACGTTGAAATAAATCAAATCAGTGAATTTTTCTCTTTCTTTTTCCACTTCTCTTTTTTCTTCGAGTTGTTGTGTATTGTTGTCGTCGTCGTCGTCATCTTCATAAATAGCCCGATTCACTTAATTTTTGCACGACTATGATTACCCGATTTGATTTCTTTTGTCCTGAAACACAATCGTAGAAAATAAGAGTGACTTTATTGATTACTGTTTTTTGCCATACCGCCGTCTGGCAAACAAATTTTGAGACATGTTATTTTCTGTGTCAGTTTTAGAGTACTATTTTAAGATAACGATTCAGATTCAGACTGATGTATTTTACATTATTGTTGATCTAATCATAGAAGATATTTTGACCTTGACTGACTTATTGTGAAGACTAACTGAAAGGCTAGCAAATGGAGCAGCATCGACATGAGAGTTTTATCAAGTCGTGCAGCTTGTACTGAATGTAATCTTGAAAACACTCATTACTTGATGATCTATTTCTTCTCGTATTATCAGATCTCTTCTTCTAGTGACGCTTGTTTAACAAAGGATTTTCTGATATCCAGGGAAAACTAGACAGTAAAGTGGACGAGAATTATCAGTAAACAAGGCCGCGTCCATTGTGATATCATATATGTACCACTTGCTGATTCATTATAGAAAGAATAAAAAGAGAAGAAATGAAATGAAACGTCGTATGTGGTATTATCATATATTACATTCTTTTTGCTTTTCTTTCTTTTCTCCAATTATCCGGCCATTATGTACACATTTAAAACTGACTAGAAAAAGACTAAAACGTAAACAAATAAATAGTTAAACACAGCGTTCTTCTAGTGACATTTGTTTAAAAAACAATTTCGCGATATCCAGGGGAAAACAAGCAGCAAACAAGAATGTTACAGCTAAAGTATAAAATGGCAGAAGCTCTACCAAATCTAACCAAAAAGACTCTGGTGAATCGAGCTCATCAGAGATCGTGTAAGTTCATTTAATAAGACGAAACGTTTGACAGACTAATGAGTTTTTATTATTTTATGTTTTAGCGTGAAGCTGTTACATTACAACAGCAGCCAGCAGCAGCAGCAGCACAACCTCCACCACCACCAGTTCAAGTTGGCTTTTCAGACCGCACGGTGGTTGGCGTGGGAGTCACCGCGGCAGTCGCCGGGGCAGTCATCGTCGCCCTTATCTTTCTTCGTGTTCTTAAAAAATAAAATTTAAATAAATTTAATTTCAATTTTAAATCGTATCTTTTATTCCTCAGAGAAATGTAGAATGAAACACTTAAACCGCGAAGATTTTTTCCGTTCTTCACGAGGATGAAGTAAAGGATAGATATATATCTTGCGTTCTTTAACCTTAGTCAGCTGTGGTCGAAACTATATTTTATTGAAAACGGCCAAAACATTTAGATGTGCAGTCTCTAAATAAACCTATCTGATATAAGTCAGTTACGCAGACGATAGAACGAGAAAAATGTTGCGTTCTTCATATCAATTTCGAGAGAACCAACGTTTTTTTCTTTACACCTCAAGCAACAGTGACGCATCTTCAACCACAGCAGATCAAGAGGCGCAGGACCTGATGACTATTGATCAACAAGCAATGATCAACGATCACAATGGCGGCGTGAATCCAGTACGATATTTTTCCAATCTGCTGTATAACAATGATTGGAGTGACAGGATTGACAGGAAAGCGCTATTCCATTCGACCATAGAATATTCGATGAGATAAAACTAACAGAAATATTATATATTCTTTCTTTGAGAGATGCCGTTAAGTAACAGATTTAACTCCTCGTGTTATTTTTTTTCAAATCTCTTTATGGTTTTTTTAGATCCTCCGACCATCGCCTCTCGAGCAGCTGCAGCAACAACTTCAACAACAACAACAGAAGATGGAGCGGCAGATCAGAATGCTCAAAGGTGTTGCTGTGGCTGCTTTTGCTGTTGGTGTTGGTGTTGGTATTTTTATCGGAAGAAAATTAAAATGATAAATAAATAAATTTAAAATAGTTTAACTTTTCTTTTCTTTTCTTTTCTTTTCTTATTCGTAATGTATGAAATCGAGAGACGAAAGAAATCTTATTTACGACTTTATGACTCCTAGAGAGAAGAAAGGAAGAATGAGTTACTTTTTCATTGGATTAGAATTGAGTGTCGTATATGTTAGTCAGTCAACTGAAATAAGATAGATGCCAGTAGTAGATTTCGTGTCAAATGAAGTCTTTCATAGGCGAAGGAAAAATCTTACGAAAAAGAAATGAAGACATTCTTGTTTATTCGAATAGAAATTGTGAAATGAAATACATTAAAAAACCTCCGTCAATAAGACTAATATTGTTCTCGTCACCACTTGTAATGCTTAGTCTAATTCTGTTAAAAGCGATTGGTCAAATAATTTACCATCGTCATTTCTCTTGCATGTGTTTTACATCATCCATCTGATGCAAAGGGATTTTTCCAATGTTCTCATGTCGTTCAATATAAACTCGACAATTGGTTGAATAATTTCTAGATAATTTTGAAATATGGCATCCGGTGATTCTGGAAAAAAACCAAAAGAGCAACAACAAGTACTGAAAACGATGAATAAGAAGCGATCATTCAGTTTCTCGTTTTGATTTAGAATGTTGCTGCAACAACCGAAGAGGATTATGCTCAAGGTAACTATGGTACATTGCCGTTGATTCAATCAAAGGAGAAACTCGATCGACAATTAATTGCCGTACGTGATATTAATGAATCGTTGGCTAAACAGACAATCTGGGTACGTGGTCGACTTCATACAAGTCGAGGCAAAGGCAAACAATGTTTTCTTGTCATTCGACATCAATCAGCAACTATTCAAGCAGTTGTCTGTGTCAATGAAAATGTCAGTAAACAGATGGTTAAATTCGTAGCTGGGTAAAATTCATCAAAAAAAAACAAAAATATTCAATTGAAAATGAAATGTTTTCTCTTTCGTGATAAAATAGCATTGCAAAAGAAAGTATTGTTGATGTTGAAAGTGAAGTTTCATTGGCACCATCACCAATCGAATCATGCACACAAAAAAATGTTGAATTGCAAGTTAAAAAAGTAAAACCTCGACATTCGATTTTGTCTTTGAGTTCATCCAAATCTCTTAGGTGTTCGTGGTTAGTTCAGCTGAACCTCGATTACCTTTATTAGTTGAAGACGCTATGCGTGCAGATGATGCAACAACGAACGAAGAATCTGGTCCACGTGTCAATCAAGACACTCGATTAGACAATCGAGTGATCGATTTGTAAATATTTTCTTCAAAAAAAAAAAGAAAAGAGAGAACGAAAGAAAACAAACTGTTTGTAGACGTACACCAGCTAACCAAGCTATCTACCGTGTTGAAGCTGGCGTTTGTAAATTATTCCGTGATACTCTCGATGCCAAAGGTTTCGTTGAAATTCACACACCGAAAATCATTTCAGGTACTTTGTCGAATTGAGTTTTCAAAAGTCAACGAATTCAATCGTTGTGAAAAATGTTTTTAGCTGCATCCGAAGGCGGTGCCAATGTCTTTCAAGTAACCTACTTCAAATCGAACGCATATCTCGCTCAATCGCCTCAATTTTACAAACAAATGGCGATTGCTGCTGATTTCGGAAAGGTTTACACCATTGGTGCAGGTAGAAAATCGATTTTTCTTAGACAGAACAAAAAAAAACGAACAAATCGTGTTTAGTCTTTCGAGCGGAAGATTCGAATACTCATCGACATTTAACTGAATTCGTTGGTCTCGATCTTGAAATGGCATTTAACTATCATTATCATGAAGTCGTTGATACGATTGGTGATCTATTCACACAAATCTTCAAAGGCCTTGCCGAACGGTAGGTTTAATAAGTCGAATCGTCGATTGATTGACAATCGAATATCGATTTAGATTTGCAACTGAAATTGCCATTATTAATAAACAATATCCTTGTGAACCATTCGAATTTATTGAACCTGCGTAAGTGACAGTCGATTGTCGAAAAACGAATATTCAGTAGATGAATTTTGATAGTTTACGGCTTGAATATCGTGAAGGTTTGGCATTACTTGCCGAAGCTGGCGTGAAAATGGGTGATGAAGATGATTTATCAACAGAAAATGAACGTATCTTAGGTGGTATCGTCAAGAAAAAAGTAAAATTTTTCAATATGTGTAAACAATTCGAATTTGTTGTTTGTCATAGTATCATACAGATTTCTACATTCTTGATAAATATCCATTGGCTGTACGACCATTCTACACAATGCCTGATGCAAATAATCCCGTAGATAGATTGATATTTATTTAAACATTCTTCGATTTTATGATATGTTTGTTTAGAAATATTCGAATAGTTACGATATGTTTATTCGTGGCGAAGAAATTCTCTCTGGTGCACAACGTATTCACGGTAATTGGACTTTTTTCGTATTGTCTTGATGTTTTTTTTCTCTTCATTGATCTGCGTAGATCCTCAATTGTTACTTGAACGTGTGAAACATCATAATATCAATGTTGATCAAATCAAAGGTTATATCGATGCATTTCGATATGGATGTCCACCGCATGGTGGTGGTGGTATCGGTTTAGAACGTGTTCTTATGCTTTATCTAGGTTTAGGAAACGTTCGTAAAACATCTATGTTCCCACGTGATCCGAAACGTGTTACACCTTAAGAAGACAAAAAGAAACTTTTTTTGATCTATTTTCGTTTTTGCTTTTATTCAATGCTGTTTCTTTGTTCGAAAGAGAAACAGGCTAAAGAAAAACAAGAAAAAAAAGAAGAACTTTGTTAACCGAAATTTCGTTTCTTTTCAGATAATTCTCGATGTCTATTGATTAGTTTAAACGAGATATTTGTTTGTAAATATCATCTTAAATGAGATAGTTTAACGTGTGATTAAGACAAAATAGTCAATACGACTGATCATTGTTGTTTGTTAAAATGAATGATGATTAAAAGAATGTCGATCTTTAGTTATTTCGTATTTGTTTAGTATTGTTAAAACTAGAGACAAAAGGAGAGAATTGATGAGTAGAAGTCTGTTCGATCTCTATTGAAAAAGGTCATTCTATCATTATTTGCTTAATGTCGTCGTTGTCGTCGTCGTTCGTCTCTCTCTCTCTTTGTATATTCATTTGCACAATGTTGAGTAGACTTGTAAATGCATGCTTATACTTTATCGTTGGTTTCAAAAAGTCAATCTTGATGATCTTTGATTTCATTGCACTAAATCAGGGACAATGTTGCACACGATCGATTTTCTATTGACTCTTCTCTTACGTCAGATTAAAGATTAACCAGCTGTTACATTTCATTTCATCTTCTTCTTCTTCTGCTGATTATTCATTGAAGTATCTAATCTCACACCTGGTTACTCTTTTCGTAGGTTGTTTGCATTCCTTTTTCTTTTTCTTCTTTCTATAATATGTTTTACAGCGATTCAATCACTCATAGGTGTACTTCAACGATTGTATTTCGATATTTTTCTTTCTTCTCTTCCTCAAGGAATTGTTTTTCTAGTAATATTTCATGATTTTAACGCGAGAAAAGACTACATGCACATACGTATGTATTGCTTCTGTTCGCGTGATTAGTCTTTCTCTTTCCATTTAAAACTGTTCGCCTGTTACAATCACTATCGTCTTCTATTGAATATTCATTTTTTACTTTAGTAACGGACGGACGAGAGAGAGAGAGAGAAAAAAAACGAAGAAGAAACGGTGAGTCGAGAAAGAAAGGAAGAAAGAACGAAAGAAAAGAGAGAAAAAAAAGCAGAAGGAGAAAAGGTCTTTTATTCTCGTTTTGTTATTTTTCTTTCTTTCTTTTATGTTTTGTCGTTAGAGATGTGTCATTCATATAAATTGATGATATGATTTCGAAGAGTACATAGTTAAGATTATTCATCTCGACCCGACCGAACATAGTTGATTCATTGTTTTTATTTTCTAGATTTTTTCTCTTTATATATCTATTTTTTCTTTTAATGTGATAAAATACAAAACAAAATAAACTAAATCATGTCGAAAATGCTATTACAACCGAATTATTGCAGTTGTACTGGTAAGACCTTGACTAATTCTTAATCGGTATGATTACGAATTTTCCATTGATCTTCGTAGTTCATCAAGCTCGAAATTTACCTGATAAAGGCAAACATGGTGGTAAGAGAAAAACAACACCCTCACACATCAAACTGTAATTTATAATTTTTTTTTCTTCTTCGTTAAGGAATCGATACTTTTTGTACAATATCCATGGGAAAAGAAAAATTTGTTACTGCTGTTAAAGAAAAAACCTGTTCACCTGAATGGCAAGAACAATGTGATATGTAAGAAAGATAAAACAAAAAATACCGATCTAATAATTCAATAAAATAAATGAACACGTTCGTAGGGCTATTGTTGATGATGCAACAATTAAATTAACCGTCTATCGCAATAACAAAAATGCTTTATCGAAAGGTGATTTCATCGGTCGTGCTTATGTTTCTCTACGTGATTTGCAAGATTACGACCATGTTCATCGAAGGTAGAGGAATTTCGATATTCAATCGAAAGCATTTTTTTTTATTGATTTTCATTTAGTTGGCATAAACTAACCAATAAAGATGGCAAATATGATAAAGAACGTGGAGAAATCGATGTTTCATTACAATTCTATTCGAAAAATAACACAACTGGCAGTGTCTTAGATTTAGCAACTAAGAAAAAGCATCTTTCATTAAAAGATATCAAACATTCCTTAGGTAATCTATCAAACGATCGACTAGTTCTCATGAGAATTCGGCGACGAGTATTATTTCTTGTTAATTAACCTTGAATTTCGTCTCGAAGGATAGCGACTAAATCGTTGGGCGTGTAATTTAGAGAAAAAAAACAACATTTCGATGTTTTTTCGTATCACAAAAGACAAAAAAAACACCGAATTTGATCTGAGAAAATATTTGTATTAATCATATTAAATTCGTGTTGTTTTATAGGTGGTAAATTAAAATCTGCGTCGAAACATCGAAAACAAGATGTTCATAATGGTGAAAATCAGGTAAAGAACGTAAATTTTCTTTTTGACTCAACAATTGGGAATGAGAACAAGACGAAATTACCAAAAAAATCGCATTGTTTTTTTCCAGTTAGCTGAACAGCGTCGTCGGTTAGGTGGCGGAGAAGATAGTACGTTTAACGTACGAGATTTTCTCGATGATTCCGCATCAGAGGTGAGCGAGATCATTTGTCTAAATGGTGTCGACAAAATAAACTCACGCACTAACATAACTGGCTTTTCATTTATATCCTTCTTCTTCTTCTTCTTGTACTAATTCACAGCTTTCATCTATAGTTCTCACAACTAATTGGGAAATTTCAACGAGGTTTGCATTAATCATGCTGCTTCATTTCTTTCTACTCGATTAATTTGATTCTTTTCTTTTTTTTAAATAAAAGTCGCATGTCAATTTATAATTAAATCTGTTTTTTTTTCTATTTTTAGTCAACGTCAATTGCTGGTTCACATATGTCATTGAACAGTATGTCATATAATAATAATCATCATGTTGAATCGCAACATAAGAAGGTATGTAAACGCAATTGGTTGTTCAAAGTTTCTTTTGATTAATCCGAGCTTTGCTATAGTCCATGTCCTTGAATAGACGGGAAGATGACGTAAGTTAGCATACTTGTTTTGTCTTTGTCCCATTGACATGCATGAATATGTGTTGATCATTATTTTATCCCATTGATTGCATGTGTGAAGCCCTTCATCTACATTATGTACACGCTATTGTGTCAAATATCATTAAAACAAAACCGAATGAGAAAAGAAATCTAAGGAATTTGAGAGAGACTGTATATCCTATATGTATGTATGTGTGAGTAGACATATTTTTCTTTAAATATGATTACGTACTCCTCTTGACAATTTTCTTCCGTTTGTTGTTCTTCTTCTTATTGTTGTTGAATTATTGACTATGAAGCTATGCTTTTTAACAGACGGCTCGTGCTTCGAGTAGTGGACTCGGTTCGACCTTAGGTACAGGAACACCGTATTCGTCTCGTCGTTCAGTCACGTCTGATTATGATACATCATCAATTCTTGATTCCGCTTCGATGTACGGTGGAGATGAACCATCAACTCCATCGCCTCCTGTTCGTTCACAAGTTCAACAACAACAAGAACAACAACCACCGCCACAACATCGTGAAGTTCTCGTTGGTGATGAATTACCACCACGACGAAATTCTACTCGTCGAAAGAAAACAAAAGAACCATCGCCGTCAACGTCCGTTCCAACAGTTGTCACGCCTAAATCTCAGCCAAATAACACTTCGCCATTGCGTTCGACAGAAAATAGTCGAAGTTTTTCGGTGACAGGTGACGATATCGAAGCTGCATTTGACGCTATTAATGACTATAAAACATCGGTGAATAACGATTCATCACTAACGAAAATCAAAGAACAAGACACACCGTCACCTGATTCTCTGTTCGGTTTAACGACAATCAAAGAAGCGATGGATACCGATGAATTCGGCTTTGGCACAAGTTCATCGAAACAATCACAACAAGATGTTATCGACGAAATCGATTTCGACAATTGTTTTAATAAATTCAAACAAGAAAAACAACAACAAAGTCAAACGAAAAAAACTGCTCCGATTGTTCCGATTATTTCTCCGCCACAAAAACCAACCGAATCGAAATCAAATCGTCATTTGAAAGAACCGAAACAAACCTCACCTGTACATACTGATGAGGTTCAAACGCCGTCATTTTCGCTTTCATCGTCAAGAATCGAAACAACTCCATCGCCAACTGTCACACTTTCGACAACAACAAAACATAGCGAATCAATGAAAAGTCATTTAGACGATTCAAACGACTCGATCGATGAAGATGTCGATGAACTATTGGGCAAATTAGAGGTAAGTATCGCGTAGTCGTACATATACGCACACATACATACACATACATATACATCTTTAAATATTTATAAAACAAAATTCGCCTCTTCTTCTTCTTCTTCTCTTCGCTAAACATTTTAAAATTTCGTAGTTCCCTAGTTTTATTAATCATATTAATCGAAATTTGCATGTCTTACTACACGTATATAATACACTTGACTTGTCTTGTTTGCTGCTATTTGCTACATATATATATATATACGTATGTGTATGTGTGTCGTGATTGTGTCTGAAACGAAATTGCTTATTGATAAAATCTTATCGACCTGATTTCATTTAGCGTATGTCCAGTATTCGTTCTTCGGTGAAACGAAAAATCCAACCAAAGGAGGATATTATGCAGCAATCATATTCCGAGGTAATTTACACGGATGTTACTTTTCTCTCTGTCTCTCTCTCTGATTTGCACTGTATGAGAATGTGAAAGTGATTTCTTTTTTCTTGTGGGAAACAAAATGAAATCGGATTTGTGAGAACACTTGTCTCTATTCTTCCAGCACTTGTCCTCGGAATATCAACACCGTCCGATAAATTTGAAGTATTCAACACTTCGAACAGACAAAACTGTTCGAAGTCGATTTCTATCGTTCGATGACATCGACGATATAGCAACTCCGAGTATCGATCTTGATACAGAGACTTTTGTAAGAACAAAAAACAGCATGGGATTATCACATCAGACCATATCTATACATATCTATATATATATATATTATTTTGAATATTAATATTCCCTGTCGATCTGCATGTGATTTAAGTTCAGTAGAAAAAAAGTTTTTATACGTATATCATTGCATGTTCATATGTGTATTTATCTATTTATATTACTCATGTCGTGTTCGGCTTACGGATTGTTGGAAATTAATGTTTGTTGTTTTCGAATTTCAGCTCGATGGTTCATCGAATAATAAATTCATGAATGGTTATACTCAAAATCGATCGGAAAGAAACACGGGCACGGCATTACCGGATATTGTCGGTGAACAATCATTCAAAAGTAGAACAAACAAATAGTTTTTTTTTGTCATTATCAACGAAAATCTTCGTTTAGATTCACCGCAAAACGCAACAAAACCTTCAACTTTAAATACTAAGAAACCTAGTGAAAACGGTCTTTGCGTGCTTGGTTATGAGGATGTTCGAAGTACGCCTGTTCATCCGAAAGTTCGTCAAGAACTCGATTATCTCGATCGTGAAGTATGATAATCAATCGATTGAGAAAAACAAATGAAACGTTTTCGTATTTCAGGAACTTCTACATGTCATTGCTTATCAATCGGATCTTTTGAAAAAACGAGATACTCGATTGAAAGATCTCGAAAACTACACCGATAGTTTACTCGTTAAAATTCTCGAACAATGTCCAGCCATTCTTCAAGTAGGAGTTCATTCATCAACATCATCGTACCGATAAGCGCACGGCGGCACTCTCATGCTTTCACTAATACATATTTTTCATTATTTCGATTTTTTGTTCACATTGCACACTCGGATTTTCTTTTCTCTTCTTCCAATTGCTGTCGTTCATTGACGTAGAACACGCGCTTCTTAATGCTTTTTACATATTAGACTTTATGTGTTTAATTGTGTCTCATTTGAATTTGACAATCATGGGCAAAACTCGTGTCTTCTTCTAGAATGGTACTCTCAAGTACAATGCCAAATGAACATGATAAATTTGAAATCAATATTAGATAGACAAATATTGATATGTGAAAGTGTGAGTGTCTTCTGTGCTTGTTGCGAAATCAGGGAGCAGTTGTATGGTTCTATTTTATGTTTCATGTTCTTATTTTTATTCTTTTCTCAAAAAAAAAACTCGAAAGATCTGCTGCTCTACTCTGATGTGCCGGTGTTAATCTGTCTTTTTTTTCTGTTCGAAAAACTAAACTGTGCCTTTTCATGTATGTACATATTTCTTCTATCATTATCAAATTAATCCTATTTCCGTTCTCTCTCTTTCTATTTTTTTTTCATATATTTAACCGAATACTATATGAAAATTTTCTCCTCACTCCATATATCATTTCAGCTTTTCTTCTTTTTTTTTTAGTTAATCACTTGTGTCTTTTTTTCAATGTAGTTCTTGTCGCATATTCGTGTATGTTAAAACAAATAAATAAATTTTTAATACAAGAAAAGCAAAAGTTCATTGTATATCATCGAGATTGAACGCCCTCTTCTCTTTCTTCGTTCTATTAGAGGCTGTGAAGCAGCACAATGGCGAGCGTGATGAGTGTACACAGAAGAAGAAGAAGTGAATGATTCGTTTTGTTTTTCTTCTAGACTTTTGTTGAATTTGATCATGGAACCATCTCCGTTTCAAGATCTAGCTTATATTCTTAAGAATGAATTACCATCTTTGAAAGGAAATCTCGCTGATAATATATCGAATCTTGCTAAAGTCGCTGATTTTTGTGAAGATAATTATTTGAACACTTCAAATCATGATAAATCTCGTGTTTATGAAGAAACAAAGAACTATGCGATTCAAGCGTTAGCAAGTGTTGCCTATCAAATAAACACAATTGCGACGTCATTTCTACAATTCTTAGACTTACAATCGAATCAATTCAATGAATTAGAATCGAATTTAAACGATCTAAGCGAAGATACAAATGTTCATAAAGAAAAAGTTGCACGAAGAGAAATCGGCACATTAACAACAAATAAAACTTTAGGTCGACAACCCCTGTTCATCAAACCAAATAATCCAGAGAAACTCGTTCGATACATTCGAAAACCATTAGACTATTCGATTCTCGACGACATCGGTCACGGTGTTCGTCTCTCACCACAAGATAACAAATCTCGTCATATGATCTATGGCAATGGTCTTCAACAGCAACCACCACCATCGACACCTCCGTCATTGAAAAATGCAAGTGTTAGTTTGTCAAAAGCTAGTGGAGCGAACGCATCTTTGATCTATGCACAACGTACGTCACTTCAACAGCCGACACCTGCTGTTGTTCCTCCAACTGATTACGCTAGTCGACATGATCTCATAATGAACAATGGAAATCCTTATAATCCCCATGGAAATCGTCAACAAAATTCTTACAATCAAATGTTAATGATGATGAACAATGAGAATGTCTACGCTACACGACATAATGGAATTCTTAATACGAGTCATATGAATCGATATACGGGTGCGATGGTAGAAAACGGTGGTTCAGTTCGATCACGAGGTGCAAGTCAACCGCCTGGTTCAGCTCGAGCTCCAATACATATGGATAATTATGAGAATAATGGTCAACATCAAAATGGCAATGAATCTCAATATATGGCTCAACAATCGTATTTGCCACAGTTTATTCCTGCAGCACCTAATCATTTCTTTGAAGCAACGACAACATTGCCGAGAAAAAGCACACGAGGATTTCGTCGACGTTTTGAAAATCTTGATTGGGCACCTGAAGAATACCTTGAAATGGTTTGTGATTTTGAAAACAATCAAATGTTTGTTATTGTTCGTCTTCTTCTTCTTCTTTGTTGATAGGCTATTGCGTGTTATGATTACGAGAGTACTCGTGATGATGAATTAACATTTCGAGAAGATACGATTATTTATATTGTTGCAAAAAATGACGACGGTTGGTTTGAAGGTGTTATCGAACCTGGCATTCGCGGTCTTTTCCCCGTAAATAATTTCTTATACATTAAAAAGAAAACAAACTATTTCAATTTTAGGGCAATTATGTTGAACCTTTATGTGAATGAAAAACCAATCTATTTATTCTAGTCAAATGTAATTATACACTTATCCTATTATCGCTATGTTATTCAACTTCTACAAACTTTCAATCATGACGTCAGATTACACTTTTTCTACAGTGACTAAATCTTCTTTCTCGTACCTATATTAAATATAATCATTGTCTTGCATGTTTATTATATTCAAAATATATGTGTACAGCGAATACAATAGAATCATCTTGTCTTACCACTTCTTTTGCCTGTGTGTGTGTGTGTCTGTTGAAAACTAGCATTGTCTTTTTTTGTTATTCTTGAAATATATGAGCATTTAAATAAATCAATAGAATCGACCGAAAAATGAGCCATACGATGATTTTAATGCACATATTTAGTCATGCTCGAGTGATTTAATGATGCATACAGTCAGGCACTCGAGCGTTTTATTTGGTTTTTTGTATGTATTTTGAATAGGCATGTCGACATAAAAAAAAAGTATCGTAGAGAGAGCGAATAGGACGGCAAGGTACAATTGATATGGGCGAAGATAAAGCGAATGCGGCTCCACAGAAACCAAAATTAAGTTTTATGAGCGGTGTTGCTCTGTTAATTGGCTCGATTATTGGTTCAGGAATATTCATTTCTCCGCGTGGTGTTCTTCTCGGCACAGGTAATTCAGTTTCGATCGATTTTCATTGATTCATCATTAACTGATTCACTCAGGATCTTATGGCTTATCACTTCTCGTTTGGATAATTGGCGGTCTCATTTCGATTCCCGGATGTTTATGTTATGCTGAATTAGGAACAATGATCCATAGTTCAGGTGGCGATTATACGTACATTAAAATGGCATTTGGTGATTGGGCTGGTAAACAGAAAATATGCTTTTGACAAATATTCGATGGATTAGTTTAGGTTTTCTACGAGTTTGGAGTGAAATATGTTGTGTACGTCCAGCAATCATTGCTGTCAATGCAATAACTGCATCAGTTTATTTACTTCAACCGATCTATAGTCCATGTTCACCTCCAACAGGTGCTGTCATTGCTCTTGCTTGTTTTTTTATTATGCTATTTACTTTGTTGAATTTAATGTCGACTCGTGGATCGATTGTTTGGCAAAATACTGCTTTCTATGGAAAGATTCTATCATTAACTTTTGTGATTGGTCTTGGAATTTATCAATTGACACGAGGTCATCATGACGTATTCGTCGAACCATTTGCAAATACGGATACGAGTGTAAAAAAACTTGCGATTGCATTTTATATTGGTTTATATCCTTACTCGGGATGGAATTATCTTTCGAATGCAATCGAAGAATTAAAAAGACCGGAACGAAATTTTCCAATAGCAATTATGTCGTCGATTGTTGCAAGTACAATTCTCTATGCACTTGCTTATAGTGCATATTTCACTGCAATGACTCCAAGCGAAATCATGACGACTGACGCTGTTGCGGTTACATTCGCCGAGAATATCTATCGACCATTTGGATTTATTATGCCATTACTTGTTTCACTATCAGCACTTGGTGGTCTCAATGGACGTATGAAAATAACTAAGATTGAATTGTCGATCGATTTTTGTTTGCCTGTTTGTAGAAATCTTCTCAATTGTACGTATGTTTTCTGTTGCTGGCCGTGATGGTCTTCTTCCAACTGTTTCTGCTTATCTTCATATCAATCGATTGACACCTGTTATCCCGTGTATTGTCGAAGGAATACTCGGTAAATTTTCATTCAATTTTGTATCGATTCATTGAAAAATAAACTTGGTTTTACAGGTATTATCTACGTTCTCGTTGGTAATGCTGAACGACTTCTTGGTTATCTAAGTTTCAGTACTTGGCTCGTTTGTTTATGTGGTGCTGCAAGTGTATTAGTTTTTCGTCGGACAATGCCTGATGTTCCTCGTCCATTCAACGCTGGTGTTGTTGCACCGATCGTATACACTGTTGCAATGGGTTTTCTAACATTAATCAATATGCTGTTTAATCCAGCTGATATTTTAGTTGGTATACTTATATTACTTTCTGGTTTGCCTGTTTATTGGTTTTTTGTGTTGAAACCACCGAAGTCACTTCAGAAAATCAGTCAATGGACTACCATTTATTTACAAAAATTATTCTTAGTAGTACCAGATGAAAATAAAGATCATGATTAAGATAGATGGAAATCAACTAATTCAAATTATTGTTTTCCTTTTCATTTTCGTATTTGTTAACAAAGTTCGTAGATTTAGTAATTATATGTAGTTCAAACAATAAAATTTCTCGAACATTTAAAGTAATTTTCTCTTACCACTCTGTTTGCCTTTATCAGGTAAATTTCGTGTTTGATGAGCTACGAAGATCACCGGAAAACTCGTAATCATGCCGATTAAAAATTAGTCAAGGTCTTACCAGTACAACTGCAATAATTCGGTTCTAATAACATTTTCTACATGACTTCTTTCGTACTTTATCACATTAAAAGAAAAAATAGATATGATGAAAAGAAAAAACCTAGAAAATAAAAACAATGAATTAATTGTATTCAGTCGGGTCGAGATGAATAATTTTAACCATGTACTCTTCGAAATCATATCATCGATTTATATGCATGACACATCTCTAACGACAAAACATAAGAGAAAGAAAGAAAAATAACAAAACGAGAATAAAAGCCCTTTTTTCTCTTTTCTTTCTCGAATTACCGTTTCTTCTTCCTTTTTTCTCTCTCTCACTCGTTCATCAGTTACAATTTTTGAGGCTGAATAACAAAAACAAAATTTTTATTTAATTGATTTATTTATTTAAATAAAAAAAAATACAGAAAACAATGCTGCACAAGCAGCGAGAAAAAGAGCCACATTGGAGAAAAACGTGGGCCAAAATCCGCAGCCGTTTATTCGGCTGGAAATCGAGTTCAGGAGCTCGGTTTGCCGCACCTGTTGCTGCAAAATTTCGCGCAGCAGTCCCTCCAGCTGCTGCTTCATTTCGGACAGCTGTTCTTCCAACCGGCTAACCCGAAGTCCCATGTAATCCCACTCCGTCAGTGGGCCAACTTGTGATGACAGTTGAGCAGCAGCTGAAGATGCAGCTGGTTGAGCAACAAATTGGGGTGCGGACGGTGGATCAGCAGCAAATTGGGGCGCGGCCGGTTGATACTAAAACGAAACATAACAAACTCATTAGTCTGTCAAACGTTTCGTCTTATTAAATGAACTTACACGATCTCTGATGAGCTCGACTCACCAGAGTCTTTTTGGTTAGATTAGGTAGTGTGTCAGCCATTTTATACTTTAATGAAAAGAAATGGGTGCTATTTATACTCTCAGGGGATGTCCTTTTACTTCAGCCAGAATGGACGGTGCCTTGTTCACTAACAAATCTAGGCTACTACGGTCTATTTGTCTCTAACTATTGAATAGCCGTTTGTGAAAGAGAGAACATTAGACGGGCATCATTTGACTATTTATTTCTTTATAGTAAACTAACCTATACATAATTTAGTCCGTTGAGAACGTGTTAGTTTTTTAGTCTATTTTCAGACGATATATAATAGTTTATTTGAATGAACATTGATAGACGTCTGTGTATACAAATTTGACTATCATGCTCTTGTCAAACGACATAGCGATAAGGAAAGGAAAAGAAAAAAAATCATATATGTAACCTATTTGATCGGTAGATGTCGTCTGTATACAATTACGATTAATTAAAACAAATAAATAAAATTATATAATCTAAGACTTTCCTTGTAAATATGCTTCATGAGGAACGCATAAATCAAGTCAGTGTTTAGTTTTACAAAGAAAAATGTATCTGTTTTAAGTACATCGTAAGATAGCGCTATCACGTAGTAGTATTATCTTTTAATAGTTTATATGTCGCTTTGATTTCTAGCCAATCAATTTTTTTTTCGATTAGTTCGCGTTCTTCTCCTTCCTTCATCATCATGCACATTCGAACTTGTCAACAATTTGTTTGTTTTTATTTTTTTTTTCAAAATTCCATGCGTGAATTTATGTACAAAGAATTCTTTCGAATGAATCTTCAAATGAGAACATATTTTCTTCGTACGCATAACTATTTCATCTTGATTATAGACACAATATCATATAAATGATTACATTTTTTTTTCATTGATAGGCTTGCGTCCAATGTCCATTATTAAAATACAAATAAAAAGAAATGAGACTTTCGCATCGGATTTCTTCTATTTGAATATCTCCTTAGGGCTTCTGTCTTTTGCATTCAAACTAAGTATTCAATTCGTCTCCTTTTTCATTTATCACGTTCTTTATTCTCGAATTACAAATCGATAAAAAGAAAAGCGAAAATGACAAGTACGAATATAAATATAAATATCGTCGTGTCATTGTTCGTTTTACGCATTTCTTTTTT
>Ga0209930_1001894_pt1 | contig 28503 bp, 27 predicted proteins | sample ThiBiot_500_biof_2_FD_183948 | JGI IMG/M metagenome (GOLD analysis project Ga0209930, IMG submission 183948) | Wastewater bioreactor microbial communities from Cape Town, South Africa - Thiocy_cont_500_biof (SPAdes) | ecosystem: Engineered > Bioreactor > Thiocyanate-remediating >... | reverse complement strand
ACAAACCAGTAATTACTCCCTTGATAGAATATCTAGATTACTAGAAACCAAACGATTTAGATGTACAGGCAGTTTTGGGTCATAATAGAGATTTTCACCTCTGTTATGAACAAAAACATTTTTCGACTGTCAGAGTGTATAGATTTGTGCTAAAATATGTCATCTTAATTATGGAATACTTTACGATTTCCTCATGACCATTTTCAAATATATATAGAGGTTTTAGTGAGACAATGTTGCCAAAAAGCAACATCCGGCCGTAAAGGGTTAAAGAAAAGAAACGAAAATATTTTGATAAAATGTTGTTAATTTACGTAATATGAGCAGAGATTAATTTAAATTCATTGTTGATTTTAACGAAGATCTGAAACAAGATGTCAATTGTCACATATGATTTTCTATAGAACATGTCAATTTAACAATGAATCAGAAAATTTACTTGAAAGTTGTAAGGATATTATTTGATGATTTTCGTATCTTTCGTAGGAACAAAAAAAAAGAGTAAAATTATTTTTCTAATAAATGACAAATCTGTTTATGTCATGATTTAACTTCAAATATTTTCGACATGATATATTTTCCATTGATTAATAACCGAAAGTTTAGTCGAGGAAAAGTTGTACATATATTTCTTGAACCATTCAATATCATCGAGTACATATTTGATTATTGGTACAGTATAATGCAGTCGATTGATTGAGCATTATTTCGGCATTGAAATGACATGCTGACAACTTGTTGATCTTTGCAACAAAATAATAATAATCAGAATTACAGTAATTTGTCAAATTCTTTTCTTTCGTACCTTGAAGAGGATATGTTCCGTTGTTTTTAACAAATATTCAAGTAAATAAACATAATTTTGCATACAAACTCTAGAAACGACACATTTTGTCACCGATAAATTATTGCCACATAGATAATTACTGTTACGGACAACGCCGTAACAAGAAGAAGATGAGAGAGAGACAAGAGAGAAAAAAGATAAGGATATTCGATGGTCGCACAACATATACAACGTCGAGGGACCGAAACAAGAGAACTAAAAGAAGAGGGAAAAGAGAAAGAAAAAGGTGTATGCCAGCAACTCATGAAAAATACAACTTTTCATCAGAAAAACGTCTAATTAAATAATGTCGATGAGTATTTTCAAATCTAAATAGCTGCGTGCTCAGCAAAAATTCTCTTGATTAACATCAAAATTTCAAAAAATCGAGACTTTCATGTAGTTCTTTTATATGGGAAATCATAGGTTGCCCATCGTTTTTCTTCTAATAGCTAAAATGTTCTATGGAATGAGATAAAACATAAAGTGGAAACCGATGAGCTCATATACCTTCAATACGTAATGGTATCACAGGAATGGGCCTTGCAGTCCGACGCCTTATCATCGAGAAAAATAACATTTTACAGTATTTCTTTAATCGATTTATTTAAACGTAAGATTGCTAAGTTTTTGATACATCACGATAACCAGTTATTTCAAAAAAGTTTTCATTCTGAACATAAATATGCAAAGTTCTATTGGAGGAAATCAAACGTCTTCAGAGATATTTTTTGCGAGAGAATGTACCATGCGTCAAAACTTTCTAAAGTGGACATAAAACATTCTTTTGAAGTATACTAATGAAAATGATATACAACGATTTATGATCGAAACGATGCAATTGTATAAAAGGGTAAATTTTTATCGTACATCTGTTCTGGTCTACGGTGAGTAAAAGAATAATTTTTAGAAGAAAAACAAAATCCATTTTGTCCACGAAACATCTTTAGATGTATAGATCATGCTGTATTTCTTGAACAAACTTTTTAATCTATAAGATACAGTTTTAATACAATCACAAAATACCTTTGCCTATTTTTTCACAATTTTCAGTAAAGAACAATATACTTTTCGAGATTTTTTTTATAAATCATCAAATATTCATTGTAATCTCGAATGATTTTCTAGGACGTTACTCGCCTTTACAAAATTTTGTTTTTTTATTTGCAACAACTGTGATCACAAGGATCCTGACAGTACAAAGTCTCTGGGAAAAGCTGTAGTAACTCTATTTCAGTAGATTCCTACGAGGTATTAATCTTTTATTCCGATCGAAACCCATTAATGAGAAATCTTTATTAAGCCAAACACTATGAAAGAAAGAAAACATACTTTGTTCAAGAATAAGAGTAAGGTGCGGGAAATGCAAAAATGCAGCAAATTTTTTTTTTCGTTCTTTTTGCCATAGATGGATAGAGCTCGAAGAGTTGAGTAAGAATATATATAGAAAAAAAATTTTTCAGCGAATTTTCCTAAAAAAAATTGATTCTTTTCGATAGCACTCAAAATCCATGTTTTTTCGAAAAATCGTTCTCCGAATCATGGATTTTATGAATTTTTTTAATTTTTATGAATAGTTTTTTTTCATTGACGGTTTGAAACTTATATATTCGGATTCCTCATGAAAAACTGCATCTAATCCATCTAGTTTTAACATAATTGAAGTCCATCGATTTTAGCGTCCATCGACGCAGTTTTTCACGAGGAATCCGAATATATCGGTTTCAGATAGTCAACAAGGCGAAAAAATTATGGAATTTGAGAAAACACTTGCCAGAAGGCGTTTTAGCATGCAAAAGTGGATTTTTGGCACCTTCCAGAAAACTCAATTTTTTTTCGACCAAAACGGCTCAAAAATTTTTTTTCTATATATATTCTTACTCAACTCTTCGAGCTCTATCCATCTATGGCAAAAAGAACGAAAAAAAAAATTTGCTGCATTTTTGCATTTCCCGCACCTTACCATCGACGGTGTCAGCTAAACTCATCAAAAACCTATTCCAATATGAAAAACATCTATCTTCCAAAGAAATGAAAAATATACATGTGAAAGTTTCTTTTGTTGAGTTTGTGTGAACAAAGGAAATAACGGATATATCCAGCTAAATATAGGAAGTGCAAAACTATGAAATAAAGCTAAACGAAGGTTAGGAGTCGAAGAGCCAAGAATTTTAAATGAATTGATTAGAGAAATACATCTTCTAATTTTCATTTCAGTATGTCGAATTAAATTTCCCCAGTCTAGCTTTCTACTAATAATATAACCAAGATACTTGTAGTTCTTTTGCCAATTGATTATCGAATTATGGCTATGAAAGACTAAGTCAAATTTTGGATTACCTATTGCACGAGAAATAAACATAGCTTCAGTTTTTGAATAATTCAAAGGTTGATCAGCTAAAACAGAGTAATATTCTAGATATTCAAGAAATTTAGTTACACGTTTCTCAAGATCAATACATTGTTCAGAATATCGTAAACCTAATTGACCAGCTAGTATCACAGCAATGTCATCAGTAAACATATGACTAGTTGTACCAGCCAAAAAAGAATTTATGTCACTATGATAAGAAATAAAAAGAGTAGGCGTTAACACACTACCCTGTGGACCCCCCTTTTCAATTCAAAGCCAACGAGAACGACAACTGTCAAATTCAATAAAACCACGGTGTTCATCCAACCAAGCACCAATCCAATTTAGATACGCATTAGATATACCAAGATAGCCAGCATGCCACAGCATGTCGAATGCTGAACGAAAATCAACAAAAACTGTACAGACCGGAGCACTATTAGCTAGAAGACGACTTCGTCTAAATAGAACATCACGAAAACGAGAAAGAAACAATCTTTCACAAATTTTTAATAAAGAGCCGATAAGAGATCTTCTTAACAGAATGTACAACTTGTAATAATTTCATCTTTGTTGTCAAATTCAGGCACAGGAGAATCTGTATAAGGATGTGGTTGATAAATATCGGCTTTTTTAAAGAGAAAATTTCTTTCTCGAGAGCAAAACTATACCTTCTTTTTAATTTGAAAGAAGAGAGTGAAGTTCACCAGGAATCGAAGGACGATACTTAGTAATAGGAAAGATAGTTGTACATCTGCATGATAAAAGAAAAAGAAATTGTGTATAATTATCATAATCCCAATTCTTTTCCCAGTAAGAAGAAGTATATTCAGATGACAAAGAGAATACTTTCCAATGCGTGTTTTTACCAAAACCAATACGTTTAGAAGAAAAAGGAATAATAGAAAATATAGGCCTACGATCACTAGTAGTATTACCTACGTAAGGTTGAATTTTAATATCCACACCTGACGACAAAGCATAATCAACCGTTCTATTAGAACGCAATGAAGTTGGAGTATCAGGAATATACGGTGCTAAGAAATTAGCATCTGCCCATTCTAGTAATGAATTAGCTTTTGAACCATCCTTCGAAACGTCTATATTAAAATCGCCAACTACAACACACTTAAAAGAGATAAAAAAAAGATAAACAATCCCAATTCCATGTTTTACTATCTGGTGCTTACACACCGCCTTGCTTATTCTTACTTTTTTGATAGTATAATTTAAAATCAGGAAATTTTGATTCGTAAGAAGAGATTTTTATATTACTTGTTTCCAAGAGCAAAACAATATCAGATTTAAAAGACGAAATAAGAAGAACAACTTCTTCCGATCTATTCTTAAGACCTCGTACATTGAAAGATAAAGCATTCAGAGAAGCAATATCTTGTTTGTTTATAATAGGAATGTATTTTTGCCATAAAGAAAAGCACTGAGCAAGAGTAATACAGTTTTCTCATTCGTTCAGAACATCATACAACAATTTAAAGTCAAAAGAAGAAAGGGAATAAGAAGACTCTGACAAAAAATTCTCACGAAAAGAAAGAGAAAGAGAAGAAGTACACGAGAAAAAAGGTAAAGCTAATGGAGATAAGGTCATTAAATAAATAATTGATTACCTTCAATAGCCTTGTTCATAAGAATACGATAACGTTCAAATTTACTTTTAATATCACCATCAGTAAATTTACCTTTTGTGAATGAATAATTTGGGAAATAAAAGCGCATATATCATCAAATAGAGAAAAAATGATTTTGAGAAAAAGATTTTCATGACGATCAATCGATGAACTAACTTGAAGCATTTCATTTTTTAGAAGATCTTGATTCGATGAAATTTTCTCTAGTGAATCTTGAAAAGATTTATCTGAATTATTTTTTAATATAATGAATTGTTCAAATTTATCATGTTTTAATTCTAAATTTGTAAGTTGAGATTGAACATTGGATTATTTAGAAATGAGATCATCGAGTTTATGTAAAATCGAATTGTTTGATGATGATGAAGAATTCGAAATAGGAAGTAGAGGGAACTGAGTAGGAATATAAGAACAACCTTGATGAGAATTCTTGTTCATCGAATCTGTATCATTTTTATTCGTAAGACATTGCGTGTTAATTCAGCACGAAAACTTTTAACAACAGGATACTTAAGGGAGTTTGACTTGTGATTTTGATTTCAATGTAAACATTTTTCGATTTTCGACTCTTTTTTTGAGACTTTTTCTTAACCAATTGAAAATCAGAATCTGAATCATCAGATGTAAGTGAACGACGAGTAGATGGAATTCTAACAGTTTCGAGGCAACCAGTATCTATTAATCGTGGAGGATGGACAAGATTCTTAGGAATTGTTGATTTACAACTGGCAATTCCGTCATTCATACAAGAAAAATCAGATTGATAACCACTACCACGATGAGACATAATAACCAGAAAAGATAACCCCAAGAGAAAAACGGTTTGAGCCCAAAATTGTACAAAACGAATTAAATAAAAAAATCAAATAGATAGAGAGGAGAACGAGAAAAAAGCACCTAACCCGTAGATCGTGAATTGGATTTAAATTTCAATCGATATGTTTCTACTATTCGTAGTTGAGATGATTTAATAGGTAGCTTAGTGGTAGAGCAGCCAACCGGTTATTCGAAGATATAGGTTCGATTCCTATTCTATTTCATATGATTCTTATTTCTTAGTCTTTCGCACTAAGTTATGCATATCAAGTGGAGAAGTTTTATTCCATTCATTACATATACACATATGTGGACACGTAAAATGATTATAGATGATTCATTCATGATTGGATCTTCTTTTGAGACCCTTTCTTATTCGAATTTTCACATTAAACACTCTCAACACCCTCTCCTAGAATAATATAGTTGACCGTTCATGTCTCATCCTCTACTTCGAATAGAATCGACCCATTCAATCATTTAGTTTCCTGGTCGCACCCGTTTGCCATAATTATTAAATATAGTCCACAGTTTAAAAGGCAAAAAAATTGAAACGATTCTATGCACTATTTTTTCTTGTTAATAAGCCACTTGCGCTCTCTCTTACATCCATTTATAATGTACAACTTTAGACATACACCATAATTTCTTCTGCCATCTTCCATCTTACCCAAGTCAATCGGACAGATACAAAAGTTATCCGACTACAATTTAATTTCTTCTCATTTCAGTACTATGATCACGCAGAGAGTCGGAATTCTAAACATAGTCTGTATTCATTCATGCGTGCTTATCAAGACTATTATCAAGCACTGCAAAATATTTTCGTCATGCATCTAGATTATAGTCCTAAAAGTCATTGACTAAATCTCACACAATCCCAGCCTGTAACTTAATCACAAGTATTGCATTCTAAAAACAACGTCAAACCGCATTCGTCCCCAAACATTTATATATAGATATATTATCAAATACATCAACACATTCTTATAAATCAATTTGTCCAGTGATTAAAAAGAGACTGTCAAGTTCGTTCTTTTCTCTTTCAACTGTTTCAAACAGTGTGCGCCTGCAGCTCCAATTTGATTAGAATAGAGGCAGAGTGATCTGAGTGTCTGCATTTGATATGTAAGTTACAAATCATGAAAAACAGAAGAGAGTGATTGTATGTGTTACTTTATTTGTTTCCAGTGCTTTGCCAATCGATTGCGCACCTGCATCGCCGATTTGATTCGAAGCGAGGTTAAGTGATGTGAGTGTCTGTGTTAGATGTGAAAGACGAGAATGATGGTAATGTATATGAAAGTAATTGTATCCATTACATTGTTTGTTTCCAATGCTTTACCAATCGATTGTGCACCTTCATTCCCGAATTGATTGGAATCGAAGCTAAGTGATGTGAGTGTCTGTATTTGATGTGTAAGTTACAAATCATGAAAACAGAAGAGAGTGATTGTATCTGTTACTTTATTTGTTTCCAATGCTTTACTAATGTAGTATGCACCTCGTGGTCCGATTTGATTATGAGAGAGGTCAAGTGATGTGAGTGTCTGTATTTGATGTGTAAGTTACAAATCATGAAAAACAGAAGAGAGTGATTGTATGTGTTACTTTGTTTGTTTCTAATGCTTCACCAATCGATTGTGCGCCTGCATCGCCGATTTGATTCCTATAGAGACGGAGTGATATGAGTGTCTGTGTTAGCTATGAATGTTGAAAATACAAAAAACAGTGAGTGTATTTATTACTTTGTTTGCTTTTAATGCTTTAGCGATTGATTGTGCACCTGCATCTCCGATTTGATTGATAAAAAGGTCGAGTGACGTAAGTGTCTGTTTTTATGTGAAAGTTGAAAATAGTTGGATTACACAAGAGAATCATTGTATGTCTTACTTCATTCACTTCCAATACTTTACCAAATGACTCTCCACCTCGTGGTCCATTTTCATTATAAGACAGCCGGAATGATGTTAGTGTCTGTGTTAGGTGTGAAAGTTGGAAATGATAGTACACAGGAAAGAGTGGCTAGATGTGTTACTTTGTTTGTTTCCAATGATTTACCAAAGGATTGTGCACCTTCATTTCCGATTTTATTTAAATTGAGGCTAAGCGATGTAAGTGTCTGTGTTGAATGCGAAAAACGAGAATGATGGGAATACAGAAAAGAGTGATTGCCTGCGTTACTTTATTTTTTTCTAATGCTTTAACAATCGATTGTGCACCTCCATCTCCGATTTTATTCGAATCGAGACAAAGTGATATGAGTGTCTATATTTAATGTGAAAGATCGGAATGAGAAGAACACGGAAGAGAGTGATTGCATGCGTTACTTTATTTGTTTCCAATGCTTTGCCAATCGATTGCACACCTGCATCTCCGATTTGATTAGAACAGAGGTTAAGTGATGTGAGTGTCTGCATTTGATGTGAAAGACGAGAATGATGGTAATGTATATGAAAGTAATTGTATCCATTACATTGTTTGTTTCCAATGCTTTACCAATCGATTGTGCACCTTCATTCCCGAATTGATTGGAATCGAAGCTAAGTGATGTGAGTGTCTGTATTTGATGTGTAAGTTACAAATCATGAAAACAGAAGAGAGTGATTGTATCTGTTACTTTATTTGTTTCCAATGCTTTACTAATGTAGTATGCACCTCGTGGTCCGATTTGATTAGAAGAGAGGTTAAGCGATGTGAGTGTCTATGTTAAAGGTGAAATATGAGAATGAGCGGAATGCAGAAGAAACCTATCGTTTTTGTAGACTGAGTAATTGTATGTAATTGATTGATGTAGTTGCAGTTTAGTTGAAATGGATTATTCGAAACGATCATACCGGATTGGAAATAGTTTATATTTGAAATTAGTAGAAGGTACAGTAGGTTAAACGAAAAGGCAAAAATTATCTGTCGGAATGTAAATATAATATCTGTGCACTTATATTAAAAAATATGCGCTGTTTTACATTAACGGAACGACATCTGATGAAAAGGTTGAAGTACACGATAAAGAACAGAGTATGATGATGGATGCAATTGTTATTGAATGTGAGATGGAGAAAAGGGGCAGGTCGTGGCAATTGTGGAACTATTAGGGATTAATATACGATGGTACGTCTGTTTCTCACTGCATTATGATATTTCAGACATCATTCTTTTTGTTTGTAAGTTAAAGTAGAATATATTTGTTTTCGGCTGAGCTATATGGATTGATAAATCTCATGAGAATATCACATTCGATGGGAAGTGTGAGCAACTGTAATCTGAAACAAAGCAAACTACTCACACTATTGTCTCGTAGCAAGTAGTAAGCTATAATTGACATATCGTCATCAGTCAACTGTAATGAACTAAATGAGACATATGTTTCATTTTTACACTCGTTGATCTTCTGTTCGAGTGATGTATTTTTGTGTTCGGGTGGCGGGTCTAAGAAAAAGAAACAGAAAATATTGAGGGTGTTGAGGTTGAGGGTGATGTTTGATAATTGGATGTAGTAATACGATAGTAAAAGTGAAATGAACTTACCAAGCCAATTGACACGTCTTTGTAAGTGATTGAGTTCCAATAATTGCTTTTGATAATTCGCATCTAACGTGTTCAACTGCTGTTGATATGCACTTATCGTTTGTTTTAATTGAATGATTTCATCATGCATGATTTTATTGATTTGATTTTCTTGATCATATTTTTCTTTCAGGTCTTTTATATCTATTTGAAACTGGTTATTTTGTTTGATAATGTGAATGAGAAGATTTTTGAATGGTTCCAATGAATGCAATATTATTAAATTTTCAGCCATTATTTTAATTATAATGTTTCTAGAATGTCAATAAAATTTCAACTCTACAAATGACGACTGTAACCGAAAATTTCTCGCTAACTATTAAAAATAAAAAGTTAAACTTAAAATGGAAAAAATGACTTTGTTTATTTGCGCTTATAAATCACATGCATTCTCTTATCTTTATCATTGGAGTTGCTTTTTTTTGTTGTTCGTTGTGAAATATGAAATAATTATGCAGTGATTGGTTGAACACGAGATCGACAATTTCGAATGTACTGATGAATTTTCCAAACAATCTTCAAAATATACCAAATAATATTTTTTAATCCAACTGTAAGACCACCATATAAACTAAGAAACGTTGTGATTATATAAACGATACTATATTTTTCACTGTAAGTATATTGACACATCTTTGGTGCACATGTCGTATAATAATTGGAATAATTACTCGAATTTTGCCATGTTTCAATAAATAGTTCATCGATCAATGTATCGATGGAGACTGTTGATGCTGGAACGAAACGTGTTTGTAAAGAATCATTCAGAGGTTTGAGAGTACGACTTGTATCCATAAATGCAGCTAAATCTTGTAAACATGACGAATTATAGAAGCATTCAAGTGTAGAAGATCGAAGGCCATACATCGGCAAACATCCAATCACAATTCCTAAAAGAAATTCTACATAGAATTCAATCTAATTGTGAATTATTTGTCTGACCGTTGATTGTTCCTCTAATATTGTATTTAGCTAAAATCGATCGTATACATGTCGATGATGTTGCACATGAACATACTTGATCGGTTTCATTATGTTGTATAGGATATGTTGACATAACATAATTATTATTTGCATCTGATATAGTGACATTCCAATTTGTATTGAATATATTTTGTAATTGATTGACATGAAACATATCAGTTATGAACATGAGAGTTCGTCGAAAATCTGCAGATATTTGACCGATAAAATTGTTAATAATTGAATCGATTTGTGTTTGAAATGATGCAGAAGTTAATGTTTCAATTGTAATTAATCTTTCTGAAGAAAACATCTCGAGTTTATGATCAATAGCATCTTTTGCAAGACTACATAACGATGATAGGAGACGAAATTGGGAACTTAAAATTTTTCTATCCATTTGCCAGAAATAAGTTGAAACAATTTCATCTCCCCACATGATTTTAATGAATTCAGACGAAACAAAATAACTTGAACAAACTTGATGATACGATGAAACATCAATCGAAATATATTTCGAATATGTTGTTGCGATTTGTGAACATGGACAAGATAATGTTGACGAATGTTCAACTTTTAACAATTCAAATTGAGATTCACTTGGCATTGAAACAACAACTGAATAATTCTGCAAACTAAGACTAGTGAATATTAATATGAAAATAATTGCAACACAGAAAATTATCAAATAGAATCGTGTTGCTATTTGTTGACGATGAATTAAAATCATTTCAGACCATTGATCATTCTTTTTCTTATGATAAAAATTGATTTGTCGAAGACGATCGATCAGACTTGATTGTTCTTCAAAAAGTTCTTTGTGACGAGCAACTAGTTTTTGATAGATCTTTCGAGTAATTCTCACAATGATTGGACTCAAAATTTTAAGTGTGACCGAAAGACCACCAATAACACCTAATACAGTTGAAAATATATATGTCAAATCAAAACGTTCTTCATGGATATATACACATTCAATTGGTGCACATTCATCAAAATAATCTTTGAAACTTATCGAATTTGTCCAAGATTCAATAAATAATTGCGAAACAATCTCATTTAAAGTTGTATCCGTTGAAAAACGACTATCAATCAATGGATCCAATGGTGTGACACTACTGACACGTGGATCGATAGTTACATTGGAATATCCAAATGATTGCCATTCAATAAGCATTTCAATACATGACATATCGTACAGACATTGCAATGACGAAGCAAGAAGTGAATCAGTCAATAAACAACTAAGAATTAAACCAGGTATGGTTTGATTGGGTGTTGCTGGTAGATTAAAACAAGCATTGGATCGACAATAGAATCCTTGAGCACGAGTACAGAAACTATTCGTACCACACGAACAATTCTTATCATAAAAATTCGTCGAAATGAATCGAGCTGTCATCGAATTCCAGGATAATGTGCGTACTAAGCCAGCATTTGTCGAACCACTAACAAAAAATTGATTTAATTTGAGAGAATATTGAACAAGTTGAAATAATTCGAGAAAAGTTGCTATTGTCTAGACAAGTAACAATCAATGAACATATGTTGATTTTCTTTCAATGAAATCTTACTCGATTTTGAAATTGTTGAATAAGTGTCCATGCTTGTGAATGAAATGTTTCATTCATTAATATTTGTCCACTCACAAATTGATTACTGTAGAAAACTGTTAATTCATTTCTTATGGTTTCTTTTGTCATTTCACAGAAAGTTTCAAGTAATGAAAATAATGGCATACCTGTTGTACGAAAATCAAAAACAAAAACTGCACCACTTAATCCTGATGAATACAACAACCATCTATCTTCTCGAATGAAATCACTCGAACATATTTGATGATAATTCGGTTGAATAGTCATAAAAGTTGATTGTGATATTGATAGTTGACTGCATGGACATTTCATTGATGATGAATATTGACTTATGAGTTGTTCATATTGTTCGTATGTTGGTTGTTTCATTGTCTTGTTTTCAATTCGAACAATAATCGAAGCATAAAAAACTAAAATAATAATTCCACTAATCAACAAGACAAGATAAACACGTGTTGCATAGATTCCATTTACAATATCGGATGACGTAGAAAACATATTCAAATTTATAAGTTTTTTACGAATTTGATCGATGATTTTCAATAAACGTTGTGTCACACTTAAACTTGTCAATTGTTCATTCGTTGATTTTTTCCTACATAACCTTTTCTCATCAATTTGTCGTACAAGACGGCTGATTAATGGAGCTAAAAAATAAACTACAATTCTCGAGCCACCGAATAGACTAATCAATGTCAAAACAACATAAAGTATACTAAATCTTCGATTAAATGAATAGACACATGATGATGGTGCACATATTTCATAGTAATTCGTAAAACTACTTATTTCATTCCAGGATTCAATAAGTAATTCATCGATTAAATGTTCAACTGTGGTATTAGTTTGAAAATAGGATGACGACAGTGGTGACACGAGTAATGATCTATTTAGAATGCTTACAAATAGATCAATACATGTTTCATTAAAGAAACATTCGAGTGTTGATTTTAGTAATGAATTGTATGGCAAACAGCCAACCAATAGACCAGGTAATGAGAAAAGTAACGGTGGATCATTAGTTAAATTACCGAACACTGTAAACATATTCACATTTTTTCGACCAGTATAATTATAAATCCCACTTGTGTGTGTACAATCATTTGTTAATTTACATGAACAAGAACCATTTGAAGTATTATATTTACTTTCAAAGAAATTTTTAATCGTTACACTTGGATTATATTCAATCATATAATTAGTACGTAATCCTGAATAGATACTATTTTCCAGAATGTTCAACCAAAGAAAATCACGTGTATGTTTATAATTGGTAATCAAATTTGTTTTGATTTGTTGAATAAGTGCTGAGATTTGTGCATCGAATACGTCACGAAATAGAACTTTATTAGAAATGATATGTTTGCTCGACAATTCATTGATTGTATCGACAACTGTTTGTTGAATTGTTTGACAAAACAGAGCAAGTAATTGAAAATGAGATGCCATCATTATACGATAATCTAATGGCCAATATTCACTCATCTGTGGATCAGACAAATACGAAGAAATAAATGAATGATTAGTCAGTTGACTCGAACATATCGGATGATATTGAGGATTGAATGAAAGAAAATCTTTTTGTGAAATTGAAGATTGTGTACATGGACATGATAATGTTCCAGAATATTTTACTGATAAATCATCGAAAAGTGTTTCTGATGGTGATGTAACACTATGAATTTGTGTTTGAAAACTAACAGCGGAAAACATAGTAATTGTATATACCAAAATAAGAATTAGAATGAGAAAGATTCGTGTCGAAAGTATTTGATCAACATCAGCTATATCCTCTCTTTCATCGTACAAATTCAATCGACTCAATCGATCAATGAATTTCTTACAAGAATTTCTTTCTGTCATCTTTTACTCAAAAAGAAAAATGTTTTCATCAATTACTTTTACGAGCTTTTCTTTCTTGTTCTCTTGCTCAAAAAAATATCATATATAAAAACAATTCTTTGGATTGTTATTTTCTCTGATATTTTCTTGTCACTCATGATTTTAAGAGGGCTGGGCCATTTCCCTAATTAAAGAGAAATTGTTCCATATTCAGCGGAAATGGATATACTAAACAAAATCAAGCAATGAATAATTTTTTTCTAACAAAAGAACGTTCAATAAATACATTTTTGCGGGCGAAATCGTTCAATTTCAAACAGATATCCTCCATCTTCAAACAGAAATGAATATTCGATAGACAGAAATCGATTTTATTGTTCGTCAAATTAAGCGTTGTTAGTTTTCATGTGGTATCGAAAGGATTGATTTGTACTTTCGGCGAGTTTTATTTGTTGGTAAGTTTGATCGATGTAGTTTTCGTTTAAATATGTTTGGAGAAGTTTTCTATTGTGAAAGGAACGGTTTATTTCAGTGGCAACATATGGTGGCGTACTGTTAGATGATGGTGTGATGATTTGTTTGATTCTAATGGGAATACGTTTAGTTACGTAATGGAAAGGCGGTGTCTTACTGTGTGTTGTCGTCGTTGTTCGGCGTCGGCTAGATAGACGATGCTGATTGTTGGAATATTTGGAACTAAAGAAACCTTTAGACGAAAAATGCTAAGAGGATCTTACAATATTGAATATATGTGTTGGACGTATACGAACACGTTCAAGGTTTTTATAATGAAATAGCAGCAAAAGATATATCGGAAGTTTCCGTCAACCAAGAGTGCTTAGAATATTTGCATAGCCTTTTACCCAAGAAAAAAGCTGCTCGACAGCTTGCGTATTGATTCCATCAAGCACTTTGTAAAATGGAATTTATTTTGTTTTTCAGTGTATGAAAAAGACTTACTTCGATTGTTGTATGAATTCATGTGTACCCTGCACCATTTTCCAACGTGCCCTTTGAAATGAGTCCTGTCAACACTAAATTTTGTTTCATAAAGGAATTTTGATGCTGGTGTTGAAAAGAGGTCATTTCTAAAATGGTTTCGAATGAATTCGACAAGATGACAACCGTCATCGTAAACGCCGCACTTTGGAATATTGTAGTTTGATGCTGAAATGAAATATGTTGTATCAACTGTATTTAATAATGAACTGTTAGTCCCAGGCTCGATATCTCAATTTCATCACTATATGATTTTAGTTGGAAGAATCTCACTTCGAATCGTTTCTGATCGAAATATCTCTGAGTACGTAATAATAATTTTACAATTTGTTACGATGGCTAGAATTCCAAAAGAGCGACTACATTTTTCAATGTATTTTCCTGTTCGTTCCTTGATAATTTCGGTTCAGATTTTTTATTTCTGTAGGACTTTTTAGTTGTTGACACAGATGTGTTATCATTTTGATCATACAAATTCTGATGCAAGTCACAAAAATGCGATCCAAAAACCGGCGTTCGACAACAACCGACTTTTATCGAAGAAAATTCTTCTGTTGAGATTTTCACATTCTTTGCTCGGCAGACACGTCTGCGACATTTTTTATGCCCGCCAACAACAATGCATTGACTACAACGAGATGAACAAGGACCAATTAAAGTTTTATGATTACTCCATAAGAAAACAAATGATGATAATAACCGTGGATATTCATTCCACATCCATTTATCAAATTCATTTGCTGTATCCGGCATAGAAACCATCGGTGATCCAAGGGATAAATCGAATTCAATCACTTTATACTTAATAAACGCCATTGCTAATTTCTTTCGCCAATCAGCTTTGATCTCTGTCAAATTTGTATTAAATCCCACTAAATTAAGTCCATCGACAAATTTCTGCCATGAATTTGCTTTTCCTAATAATTGACAAGTGAAGTTTTCTATTAAAGCTCGTTCAAAAGCTTGTCGACCACCAAGATAAACCACATCATTTTGTTCTAAACTTGCGGATGTAAATGTAATTGTTTTATTTTGACGAAAGTAATTTGGAAAAACGTGAACTATAGGAGATGTGCTGAAGGCAGTGTTAACGTGTTTACATGAGACATAAAATACAGTGCCTAAAAACTTGTTTTGAAATTAATCACTAAAAAAATATTATTACCCTTATCTATTTTACCCTTCATTGTATAAACTTGAACAGCTAAAACATCTACCGTTTGAGCAACAAGTGTAGATGAACAAATTGGGCATACTGATTGATAAGGATTTAAATGAAACATCTGATCTCTCTCGGCAAGAGCCATATCGACAGTCACGGTGGAAAACAAACGGATACAATTTTCGGAATTGAAATATGACAATACTTGCTGTATCTGTGATTCTTCATGATTAGAAGAAAAAGTTTTTCTCAAAATGCATCTCATATTTTGCATACGATTTGGATCATAAATTGACCAACGTTTATTTAAATCAAGTAAAAAGTGTAGTTCTTGAGGATGAAATACTTTGTATATATCAATTAATATATTAATATCATTTTGATTAGTTCTCCGCAAAGAGTTTTCCATAGTTTGTATTCGAATCTGAAAAGTAATCTAAAACATCCTTTAAAAAAGATTGGTCTATACTAGATCGTTTTACTGGTGGACCATCATTATCGAACATACTATCGTCGCAAGGACGTTTTCTCACCTAAATATCATTATTTATACTGAACTTCAGTATTCTCATTAAATAAATAAGGGAACACATACTATTTTTCGTTCAACTACACCTTCTTCGTCTGAAAAATCAGTAGATAATGATATACACATTGCAGCTTCAAGTTCATCGGAATAACCTCTCGATAACAACAATTCATCTGTTACCTTACCACGATAAGCTTGAAATTGACTTTTCAATCTATTCGTAGCTTCTTCCAACCATTGCTTCATTCGATCATTTTCTTCTTGTTCTTCTGCTGTATTATCGTTATTCAAAAATTGATTTAACAGTGAATCGTATTTATTCTGATTTGACGATTGAGCCATAGGATTTATTATTGCAAGATACGTTGCTTTAAGCAACAATTTTAATGAAATCTATAATAGAAAAATAATACGTTTCTTTCTTTTTCTTCATGAATAAACAATTGATGAAAAACGTCTAACAATTCTGATTAATCTGAATGAACAAGACAAAAATATGGAAAATGTTTATCACCAGTAGAAAGAGGACAATAAGATATCTGATTATACGAGAATATTTTTATTTGACTAAAGTTCGTTGCATCATCATTTTCTTGACACTTTTCGCCGTTTACGTTTACGATTCATAATTCGACGTGCAATTGTTTCGTTATCACGCTCCCCTACTTGTTTTAGCATACATAATAAAATATCAAATTCAAACAGTACTATTAATAATAACCTCGTTTACAATTGACTAAGTGGAACAAAACTCGTATCAATACAAAAAATGAATTAAACAATACCATTAAGAAACCTTTGAACAGGAGACGAACGAAAATCTGATGAATTGATATTCGATAAAGCAATGTTGGATGATTGGAAACCTAACACAGGCACATCTAAATTATAGCATATACAACATCCTTTAGTTATACAATGACGTAAAATATCTTACTATTTCTTCGATTTCGAGTTCGACTTTGATAAACTTGGAAAAAAGATGCGAAATCAAGGTTTAGACGTTTATAATGTTCTTGCTGTAAGTGATCAACGACTTCCTCCCTTAACACTCCCACTGTAGATAGCCAAATAGCATTGCAAGACGCCATATAAGAATTATAATTCAACGTTGCATCTCCAATGTCAGCTAACAGTTTAACTAATTTATCCTTGGATTCATTCTCATTTTCGGGTATCATTTTTATGTATATAGTTGCTTTACTTTTGCAGCAAATAATACCGTCGGGAATTGCGATTAAATATCCATCATTAACTAATGCTTTTAAAAAATACTCTTCGAGTATTGAACTAGCTTTCTTCAGAAAATTAGAAACATAAAGACAAGATTTATGAAATACCAATGAATTATGAAGTAAAATGCGCTTTTTATATTCGTTCGTTTTTGCTAACATATTGTTTTGTTTTTTTGTTAGAGGCAGCTGCTCTTTCTTTGGAGCCAAATCGACTAAAGCTGTAAATAGGTCCATAGATTCGGCTAACTCCATGTCCGAATTTGTCGATGCAGATTTTGTTACTGATTTTATATTTCTACACCATGAACTATTCCAATTTCTTCTATCGTCTGGTGTTAATTTCATCAAAATCCTATATTGAGCGATATTTTGTGCTCGATAACATATTTCCGTGTTTATGACAAGATTTTGTTCTTTTCCTATTATTGATCCATATTTTACATTGACAATCTCTTGAGCACGATCAAAAAAAAGTTTATCAGCTTGACCATTATCGAATGTTGCATAATAATTAACATAAGCACACGCTACATCATAAGCAGCTTCGATTATTCCTGAAAGATCAGCAATACGATATGAGACTAACGCCATTTTATGAAATTTTGCTGCTGCATTATCTTCGACATCAGAACTGCTTGCTATACAAAAAATTCACAATTGCTCTTAAATCTTTATAAAAATATTGCAAATTCATACCTTGCTGTCGAAATTCTTCAGCTTGAGCAGCTAAAAGGCCATAAAAGAAATCGTTCGAATAAAGAATCGGCTGATGATGACGTCGCCAATCGAAGAAGCTCCGATGCAATCAATTCGCCAGTTGACGCGCCCTAAAAAAATTTCTTATTTCATGTAAGAAAAGTAATGATACTTACAAAAATATTCAATTTCGAATCAGATAGATCAATCGTTTCATTTTTTAAGACTCGATAAAAATTTCCTGGTTTCTCATATAAGGTCATTAAAGTTGATCGAAATGGATCAACTTTAGTCGGCGAAATATCATATGGCGACGGTAACAACAGCCCGAAGCACTTCAATGTTACATCGGCTTCATGCAAATGCATGGTTCTTGTGGATTGTTTTAAGTTACTTAAAATACCAGCAGGAGTGCCGTCATTGAAGACGACCTTTTGTAACTATTTTCTTTATTTATTAAATTCGAGATAGTTGCTGTTCTCGCATCAGATAATTGTTCGTTTGTTTTTGAATTTTCATCAATTTCAGCAAAATAATTTGCAGCTGTTTCAGCTATTAATTCTGCCATATCCAGTAAATTTGATTTACTGTAACCTAAAAAGACATCAATCAATATTTTAAAATAATATGAGAATGAGAATTTCGTTTAACATCAAGCTACTTTAAAATTTGTTTTGAATCTTTGCATGGCACTCATCGTTTTATTAAACGTTCGATCTAAAAATAATTTTATTTAAAATAAAAAAAATTTGTTCTCCAGAAAAAGTTTAGTAGAAACAACTTCAATATGCTGCTCTATTCAACAAGCAACGAAAAAAAATCAACCAATGATCTTATCTTGCAAACACTAAACGAAGAAGATCAACTATTAATTGTAATGTGAAAACAAATATAATACGCAATGCACTTCTCTATTATGTAATACATGTATTTATTCTCTCTTTTAATTCTAGTCTATACGACTATAAAAGAATAGCTTCACTGTGAAGAAAACAATGAGCTTTTTCAAGCGGAAATGGTTCGTCCATTCATTTTGTTTGCCATCGGCAGAAATGAATCTCAACAGAATTCGATTTACCCTAGTAGAAGTAGTTAAACTTCAAGAAGAAACACTTTATCCAATTCTCTTTTATACAATAGAATATTTTTTTGCTCGTTCTCTGATCGCACGGTTACAGTCTTATAGACTTTACCATTTCTGCTGAAAATGGAACAATTTCCCTATCGATAGTTCCATTAGTCCACTGCTGGATTTTAACAACATTCATATTCATTTTTAATATATTGACAATGATTTATTTATTTAAAAAAAATGAAAAGATTTGTAAAGTAAACAAAACTTAACAAGTTTGTAAGAGAATACTTAAACTGTCCGTACCATTATTTGCTACAGCCATATCTAATTTTCCATCGCCATTCAAATCTCCAAAAACAGTAGAAAACGGATTTGCTCCATATTCTAATTGAAGTAGTTTAACCGTTGAGAATGTACCATTACCATGTCCAAGAAGCACACTTATACTATTCGTATCTTCATTAGTAAGAATAATATCTAATTTCGAATCATTATTTATATCGATGGTCGATACGGAGTGTTGCAACGAGTTCAAACCTGTTGAATAAATGATTACATTTGCAAAAGAACCATTGCCAATGCCAAGGAGAACACCAATTTGATCAGACTTACAGCTGACAAAAACAATATCTAATCGAAAATCTTCATTAAAATCTGCAGCAACTATAGAACATGGTGATATTGATGAATCAATAGAATAAACGAACTGATTGCTGAAAGAAATATTACCAAAACCAAAATAAATATCAATAGTATGAGTGTCTGAATTGACTGTGACAATATCTGTCATATTACCACCATTGAAATCACCAACAACTAAAGACATAGGTTGTGCTCCATTTCGTGTCAAACGACTTTCTTTTTTCACGAAAACTTTCTCCGTGTATGTTGTGAGAATATTGACAGTATCTGCAAGTGGATCAGTAAAAATGAGATTTAGTCGAGTATCATTATTCAGATGTTTGACTACAAGAGACGTTGGATATAATCCAATGGAATATTTGGTTTGTTTGACGAATGTGCCACCCACAGAAGCGAAAAGAACAATAATATAACTATCAATTGAACTGCCAACAATGATATCTACTTTCGTATCATTATTAAAATCAATAATAACGATTATTTCTGGATTAAAACTAACGGAATATTTCGTTTGATTTGCAAACGATCCGTCGCCCTGACCAAGAAGAATACTAACATCATTACTAATTCCATTGACGACAACAATATCTAGTTATATATCGTTATTAAAATCACCGATAGCAATCGATATTGGTTTAACGCCAACTGAATATGCCGTTTGACTTGCAAATGTTCCATCTCCATAACCGAGCAAAATACTCATATCACTACTATCATAATTGATGACACTGATATCCAATTGTGTATCATTATTGAAATCAGCAAGTGCAACATATATTGGCCCAGATCCAACTGAATATTTTGTTTGATTTGATAAACCTTCGTAAGAACCAACGAATATATCAAAATTTCCAGTATCTTTATTGATAACGACCATATCTAATCGATGATCAGCATTGAAGTGACCTATTCCAACCGAAATTGAAGACAAAGAACCACTTTAAAATAATCTCGGACTTCTTAAATGTCCATTTCCATTGGCAAGAAAAAGAACAATATTATTTGGGCCTTGAGCAACAACAACGATGTCCAATTGATGATCTTCATTGAAATCACCTAGAGCAATTGCATAGGGTAATGTTGAACCTGTCGAATAGGAACTATGACTCATGAATGTTCCGTCACCATTGTTGACAAAGATTTGAATTTGCTGATTGCCATAATTGGCAGTAATTAGATCGATAGAATTGTCGTTATTGAAATCAATTGCTGTTATTGATCGTGGTTGAGAATTAAATCCTGTTGAAATAATCGTTTGTCTATCAAATATTTTTGAACTATTTGCAAAGAATATGCAAATCTGATGTGTACCATAGTTTACAATAGCTAAATCCATATAATGATCATTGTTGAAATCAGCAGCAGTCAATGCAATTGGAAAAGAATCATCACCTGTCGAATAGGTCAATGACGATTGGAAATTTGTATGAGCACAATGTATTGTAATACTATTTGTTCCATAATTAGCTGTAACGAGATCAAATAATGTATCATTATCAAAGTCAGCAGTAAAAATTGCTATGGGTCGAGAAGAATTCGTTGAAAATTGAATTGGTTGTTCGAAAGAACCATTTCCAAATCCATAAAAAAGAGCAATGTTATTACTTCCAAAATTAGCTACAGCAATATCTAATTGAGAATCATTATTAAAATGACCGAGTTGAATCATACAAGGACTTGAATGAATACCAGTAGAATATTCAATTCGATGTCGAAAATTCCCATTGCCTTCTCCCAAGTAAACCGTTATTTTGTTGACAATTTGCTGAGCAATAACCAGATCTAGAATTGAATCATTATTCAAATCACCTACAGCAACAAATCGTGGGCCATAGTTATATTCAATTGCCTTCTCTGCAAGTAATTTAAAATTCAATTCACAAGCTTTCTCTGAAAAATAAATCGAAAAGTATTGGATGCATGAATAAAAACAAAACATAATATACTTGTATCTTTGGATGAAGTCAAACAAACTATTACAGAACCAATGACAATCGTTATTCCTGTCAAGAGAATAACTGGACTTATCATTTTTGCAGTTCGATGCATTGAATAAACTATTGTCTATATACAATGAAAATAATTGTTAGTTAAATGAGAAACGTGGTAAAAAGTATAGAATCGATTCATTCATCCGTATCATATTTTTCTGCATGAATACGTGTTATCTATCGAATTGTACTTACCTTTAATAGGTCAATTAGGCATATAAAATACTAATTTCTAACGAAAAACTGTTAATCTTTTCAATCGAATTTTATTTCTAAACATAGAAAAACATGATTGATTTAAATAGATTCAAAACCAGATCGCTTGAAATTCATATTGACCTGAACCAAAATGTACACTCATTACTTTACTCGTCAGGTCTTGTTCGAAATTGAATCGTTGTTTATCCATAAGAGAATTGTTAAAGGACCAAATAATGGTTCAAACATAACATGAGCACGAGCATTAACAGGAATTATGATACGAAGTCGAATCAAATTTGATATTGTATGACGTTCATCACGAGTGTAAGATACATGAACAAGATCATGATGTCCATTATCTGATAGAACAGAATAGATTTGAGCATTGGAAACAATACCTGTAGTCACATGTTTTCCTTTGTTATTGATATCGCTAACAAGGTTATTAACAACTGTTTCATGAACATTAGCTAAAACTTGAGCAGCTTGCATTCCATCAGCATACGTGTTAGTAGCATTATTGAAGAAAACTGTATGAAATTCTTTGGCAAGTTTCTCATACATTGCTGTATAAATAATAGTATCAATGTCGATTCGTTTGTTCATAGGGTGGAAGAGGTACCCAATCACCATATTTAAAAAATAAATGAGCTAAATCAGTTATTTGATATTCTCTATGAATATACACTTGTCCATCAATCAATTGAGCATCATGAATCAGATTCAGAAAATTAAAATAAAACTTTATCAAATCAAAATTATATAAAGCTTCATTGACTGTCAATGCAGCATCTCCCATCCAACCTCGACGCTCATTTCGCTGAGAACAATCGGTTGGCAAAGACATCGAATTATTCAATTGACCCCACAGAATATTATGTTGAATTTGATTGATTATAGGATTACTTGACAGGAAATAGCTTGTTAATAAATAATATCACCTAGATTCATAAACTTCACCATTAGGATCACCACGAAGAATGTAAGAATCAGATGCTATTGCTCGACGTATATTTTCTGTATAGATGTTTCCACTAGCTTGTCTAGAATATCATTGAAATGATACAACGCAAAAAAGAGAACAATCGATGAAGATTACTTGACAGCAACAGTTGGTTGAACTAATACTTCTCCGTAGCGTATATTAGTTCCATATCCCGATGGACCTTTGAATCGTAAACGACACCATCCAGCTATGTTTTGATCAAGATCACATGTGTGTACATCTATACAAATTATCTTCTACTAAAGACAAATCAAACCGAGAAAATACTTGATTGTGATGTCCACATTGCAACAGGTTTCAAAAGTGATCCATTGGCTAGAGATGCTCCTTTCATTTGATCAATGTCTTCATTCGTTAAATAACTATGTGAATGATCCAAGCTGATAATGCATCATTAAATCCAGCTTGTGCCCAACCAATACGTTCACTTCGAGCATCATAAATTTCTCCATTATAAATACTATCATGTTTTATTGATCCTTCACGACCTCTCCATGTTAAATCACTAACAATTTGTAGATCAACACCCGTTTGAAATTATGTAAACTAGCAATGATTAGAACATGAAAATGACATGAACACTACAAAATGAAAGTGTTACCATATTTGATCTCTGCATGTTGTTCATGTGTATACCAACCATGGCCTAGTTTAACACCGATCGCATTCATTCCAATCTATACAAATCGAAATAAGAATTTGTTGTTACTAAATCAGAAACATTTATGTTACTGTAATGTTGTTTGTAACATTATAAGAAGCAAGTAAAATACGTTTTTCATATTTTGTCCATCCTGGATCAAGTTTTCGACTTGCATCAACGTTTTTTTCATTGAAATACCGGGTGTCCCAAAAGTCCTGTCTCGATAAGTTTTTTGATTTTCTCCACTATTATATATGATAAAATCAACTGTTTTTTTTCATAAAAAAGAATTTGAAAAGTACTGTTCAAAAGTGTTACCTTCAACTGAAATACGAAAACTTAGTCTTTTTTCAATCTCTGAAAAAACGTTTGTCAACGTTTCTTTTTCAATTGATCGAATTTCTTGAATAATTTTGATTTTTTAATCCTTTTATGACCGTAGAAGTTGCATTGAATTCACCAAAGATCATCGTATGGTGTACCATGTCGTCAAACGAAATTATTGGGTCTTTTTTCTTTGAAGAGTTAACAGCTAATCAAGAGAATTATCTCGATATGCTCGAAAGTTTCTTTTATCCATATTTACAAAGAAGAAGACTTACAAAGAAAATTATTTTCCAACAAGATGACGCTCCAGCGCATTTCGCGAAGTCAATTCGTTCTTGGTTAAACAACAAATTGGATAACCGCTGGATAGGAAGAGGAGGATCGATCTCTTGGGCTCCAAGATCACCTGATATGACATCTTTGGATTTTTTTCTTTGGGGTTATATAAAAAACAATGTGTACAAAAATAATTTAAAGGATCTCGACGATTTAAAAATCAAACTTATTCAAGAAATTCGATCAATTGAAAAAGAAATGTTGAAAAACGTTTTTTCAGAGATTGAAAAAAGACTAAGTTTTTGTATTTCAGTTGAAGGTAACACTTTTGAACAGTATTTTTCAAATTTTGTTTTATGAAAAAAAACTTCATGTTTCGGTCTATCTTTTGAAAAAAAAAGTTGATTTTGTCATATATAATAGTGGAGAAAATCAAAAAACTTATCGGGACAGGACTTTTGGGACATCCGGTATATGACATATGATACAAACACGATTTGGAGTTATGAAGTAACCGAATAAACATCGATTACAACGGAAGTAGCGAGCACGCTACTGCTCGATTTCGTCACCCGTAACGAACAGAATATTCCATCTCTCTTCTTTAAAATTCATTACAGAAGGTATGTATTAAATGCCGATCCAACTAGTGAACACAAAAATAAGCAGATAAGTATTGCAATATTTTATCATTGCAAGTATTAAATGGTTTCAAGAGCGAACATTAGCTTTATTTAAGAAAATGAATACGTTAGATGTTCGTCGCTATTCTGCCACTTTGTTACATCCAAAATATCGTTTATTAAATAATTGTACTGAGAATGAACGTACTGAATGTCACAAATACATTCGAGAACAGTTAAATCTCATTCGTTCAATAACAACAACTTCAGACAACAAATCAGCTCCACTTCCAACAAAGAAATTCAAAAAAACGAAGAGTTTTTCTGTCGATTTGAAGATGATTACCCAGCCAATAGTAATTCAATGAAAGTGAAGAATATGATTTCGGTATGAAACAATCTGATGAGCTCGATCGATATTTGATAATGGACATTGATAAAACAACTCTCTCGAATTATCCATTGTTATCGAAATTGGCACAAGGAATTCATTCAATATCAGCTACTTGTACTAGTGTTGAACGACAAACAAATCTTAGTCCTTAGCAATTAGACAACATTTTACTGATAAGATCAGTAAAGAAACTAAATGATAATTTATAAATAATTTATAAGCTTTGTTTTTATGGTCTCTTTAATCTAAAAATATGAAAATGAATGTTATTTTTCGTGAACATTGTTTATTTATAAATAAAAAATGTATATAGAGCTGACAAGAATGAAAGTAACATGAATTTAAACGAGAAACGACATTTCTTTTTCTTATTTCAGTGATTTTGATATGAGACAGAGAAACTCTATTTGCCCTGTGTGCATCTCTGTTTCAAGAGTAGATTTTCCTTTTTCTGTCCGCATGATCGTTTTTATTTGATCATAGGCCTTGCTAAGGACATATAATAACGGATTATAAACATTCTGAGAGTATATAGTAGATTTATTTTGAAATAGGTGAAAGAAAGATTGTCTTTTCATCCACGAAAGCACGTTTAAAGATGTATTTTACGCGTTTTCATAATCAAATTGATTTTTGAAATAAAATTCCATGTCAAGACAACACTAAATTTTTGTGATTATTTTGCTTGATGTATAGGGGCAATTGTTTGAGATCTTCGTCCACATTTAATAAGATTTCTCAATCGTTTATGAAGATCTGGTAACGTAAATGCACAACAAAAAGGTAAAAACAAAATCATAAAATATGCTAGAGAAGAAAGAATATATTGAATGTTATAATACTGTTCGCCTCCATAAAAAAATAACGGGACCACACTGACGTATGGAAAATAAAAGATTAAATAAATTGAAGTGATTGCCAGTAATTGAACAGTCATTTTTCGATGTTTTCGCCACTGAACTGGTTGACGCATTCGAATTTTCTGTCTAATAACACGAACAAGTAAGCCAATACTAAATATAATTATAATTAAACCGGGTATCGATTGGTGAACTACCGTATCCCAGATTAAATATTCAGTAGCATCGTAGATACAGAAAGCAACGCATAATATATTATCATTTGAGTAGTAATTCTCACAGGGTGGGAAAATATCAATGATTACATGATAAATAATGCAGTACATAATAATGATGACTGGCGGTAGATAATGAAAAAATACCCGTTTCTTTTTCGTTACTACCCAACTATCATGAAAGATAAGAATATGTCTTTCAATTGTGGCCCAAGCGAATAAAAGTGTTTGCAAGACATAGAGTACCCAATCAAGAAATGCCCAAATCGCACAAAATACAAATGGTCTTTCCCATACACCATCGAGGTAATAAAAATTCAACGTCCAAGGATAAATTGTGAGTTGACACAATAGGCAAACGGAGAGAACAATAATGATAATATGATTGTGGAGACTACTTCGAAGAGTACGATCAAAAATCAATTGATAAAGAGTAAAACTTGAACAGATTATTGATGGAATCAAAACGATCAGATAAGACCAAAAATGTACATTGTATGGTATAGGTGGAAAAGATTCATTAGTTGAGCTGTTGTTACCTTCCGACATGACTAGCAAAATGAAAGACGACGGAGCATTACATACGCCAATGTGATGGTACTAGGGAACTTCGGACAAAAATACTTTTCACGTAAATTATATTTTCATAACATTAATTGAATAGTTATCAAACAGTATAGAAACAGAGCGAAAGATGCTCTATCTGTTGGTAAAAAAAAATTTTTCTAGACTTCTCCTTAATGAGATAAGGTACCTCCCTCCATTACATACAACTTTCTATTACAGATAGGCATCGCATAACAAATGGTTGCTGAGATTTATTATCAATCTACCACGCCTAAAGCTTCGGTGCAAACGTGTATCTATAAAACTAGAGCAAGATCATGAAAAGAAATTTACAGGAAAATAATTTCTGGTGTTTATGAAAATTAGCGTAAGGGACCCGATTAGTTTTAATTCATAGTAGACTGAAGGAGTGAATATTTTTACATATACCTACGCTAAAAAATCTATTGAGAACAATAATCTTGGTAAAGAATCACAGACAAGTGAAATATGGGTACACTGTTTGCAGAAATTACGCATATAAACTTTGTGGAAAATGAAAGTTAGCCGATTTGAACCCTTATGCACCACCATCCTTTAGACTAATAATGAAAAAGTTTAATACATAAATACAAAGGTCAAGTTGCTTGAGATACGAGCAGAAGTTCGAGAGAGTTTGGAGTTGCAGCTAGAACAGCGCAAGCATGTTGGATGCCAATACTAGAAACAGTGTCTCAAGAGAAAAGCAATCGTCAAAGGAGATTGTAGACAAACTTTCTCGTGAAAGGGAATGACTTCGTTAAGACCAACATCACTGCCACATCCGGCACATTTTTCATTTGTTTGACCCATTTGCGTGAGAACTTAATGATTAATATAACTAAAATACATATGAGTATTTCTGAGATTAAGTTTAGACAAATGAGAAATTTGTGAAATGTTCGATGTTTGTTTTCTTTCTTTATGGGCTGTCATCATGGATGCTCACAAAGATTCAATAACACAAATAACAAAAATTAAGTTTTTTTAATATTTATCGAATGACACCCTCACCCTCACCCTCAAACTTGTAACGGTTGGTTACGTATACGTCTCTTTTCTTTGTTTCTTTAATTCAGTTTCTCAAATATACGATGTACACAGTCGTCCCATTTTCGGTTTTGTTTATTATGCGATTGTACAGTTGTTTGTAACATCAATAAAGAAGCTTTGTTACTATGACGCGATATGCACGTAGTTGCTGGTTACAAAAACAAACAAACCTCAAATTTTCAATTACTTTCTGTTCTGTACATATGTGCAAAGAAAGGTAATAGAAATGTGCAGTTCTTTCATCAGTCAAAGTGGTGAAGTGTATTTTATTTCACTCGAATAAGTTACAATGAAAGATTACGAAGGAACTGTTTTGTTCTGGTTTCTTCCATCTTCTGCCGAACATCAGTACAATCTAGACAATTTTCATGCATTGAAAACAA
>Ga0209930_1001888_pt1 | contig 28594 bp, 18 predicted proteins | sample ThiBiot_500_biof_2_FD_183948 | JGI IMG/M metagenome (GOLD analysis project Ga0209930, IMG submission 183948) | Wastewater bioreactor microbial communities from Cape Town, South Africa - Thiocy_cont_500_biof (SPAdes) | ecosystem: Engineered > Bioreactor > Thiocyanate-remediating >... | reverse complement strand
CATCGTCCAATTCTGTGCCTCCACTTAGGGTAATTTCGGAATTCTGTTTTCTGATTGGTCGATTCGGTAACCAATGAAATCTGTTCTTTGGTGGTGGTAGCGTTCGTGGTGGTAGCTTCACATCGATATTATTATTTACTGTTTCAGCAGAGGCCATTTCGAAGTATCTAATAGTAATGGTTGTCCAGGACATCGAACCCATTGTGAATTATGAACACCAGGAATTGGATCTGGTTGTGGACCTAATTTGGGATCGGGTAACCAACATTCATTGAAGAGAATAAACATCACTTTGATATTGAATTTATCAGCAATACTAAGAAAACCATCCATTTTTTTATAGTAATCTTCGGGATCTTGTTGATAAACAAGATAATGTAGATTAACACGTATGATATTCATATTAATGTCCGAAGCCATTTTGAGTTCACGTTCAATTGTAGCCACATCAAATGTTTGCCATACATCAATTGCATTTACAGCAGTTGATGGGACAAAATTTGCTCCGAAAAATAATGGTTGACTTTCATACCAACTATTGGCTTGTTCAACTGTCCAACGAGCACAATTAACTTGATTCAATATGCTCGACCAACACAAAAAAGTCAATACTAAATAAACTCGTATTTGTTGCATTGAAACTTTCTTCGTTTTTTTTGTCTGATAAAAATAAGAAATCTACAGCATATTTATTATCATATCTATTTCTTATCAGTAATATCTATATACATGGTGTGGTCAAAGCGGGGGAGGACTTTTGTGACGCCAATTATCAACAAATATTTGATGAACTTTTTACAGTTTTTTTTCTAATTATTGATCCTTTCACGATGAAGTACTTGAAGGAAATTTTTTCTCTGAAAAAGCCAACATGTATCGAAAAGAAAAAAAAATCATTGAATTCTTTTTTTTGAAATATAAAAGCAGGCAACAATAAATACCAAATAAGAAATTCAGACTTTTTTACTTGTGTAAAAAAACGTAAAGCACTGACTTTTATTCATCTTGTCAAAATACATGAAAAAATAGTCTATTCCCAGTAAACTTGGTATTCATATAGACCAGAGCCAATATGAAGTATCATGAGACCAGTACTAAGGTCATTTTCGATGATGGATTCGTTAGCAATGGATACTTGACTAATCGACCAAATTAATTTATTTCCTTCGGTTAATTTAACGCAACGAGCTCCAGGAAATAATGGCTCAAAGATAGCTCGAGCTTGAGCATTGGGTGGAATGCTCAAACGCAATCGAATCGAATTGGGCACTAACTCATGTTCATCACGAGTATATGCTATGTGAACAAGACCATGTAATGTACTCAGTTGACAATCAAGTTTGAGCAAAAGATGCTTGTTACTTTCAGAAACCATACGAGGTCGAATAACGATGAAATCGGCCGTGAGTTCAATGCCTGCTAAATGCGAATAAAACCAAGCACCTACACTTCCGAACATAATATGGTTTCGTGAGTTCATGCCTGGTCCTTCGAATGGTGCATTCCAAAGTTCCCAGAGAGTTGTAGCATTTTCATAGGGATTATTGAACATGTAGCCGAACGATGGATAAGTAATCGATGTCACTAATTCAACTGCTAAATCATGATGTCCATTATCGGATAGAAGCGGATAGATTTGAGCTGTGCCAAGTATTCCTGTGAAAGCATGTTTTCCTTTTTGAATAATATCAGATACTAAATGTTCTATGACGATATGACGAACATTGTTTGGTACAACATTTGGCAAAGCAAGAGAAAGTATTTGTGCAGTTTGTTGTCCATCAGCATAGAATTGTGTCGTTTGATTGAAAAACACTCGATGAAATTCTTCGGCTAATTGTTGATAGAGCACTGTATAGACGTGTGTATCATTGGTGTAACCAAGAATTTGAGACATATTGATCAACAATGAAATATCGTGTAGGAATGCAAATGATGAAGCAAGAGAACCGTTCACTCTCGATTGAGGTGAAGGGGGGACCCAATCACTGTACGAATAAAATAAATTAGCCAGACCCGTCGATTTATAAGCAGTATGAACACTTTCGATGTAAGTACGAATATTTGAATAGAATGTCGAAAGAACTTGAACGTCCTGATAATGTCGATAGATTTGCCATGCAATTGTCGGAAAAGCACTGCCCCAATTAGGATCAGCTGGATAATCTCCATCGCTGAATGGTACAGTGTCTGACACGGCACCATCCGGTCCTTGTGTATTAACAATTGAATGAAGAAAATTTTGAAATAGTTTGATCAAATCAAAATTATATAAAGCTTCGTTCACTGTCAATGCTGCATCACCTAACCAGCCTTTTCGTTCTTCACGTTGTGGACTAGTCAATTGAAAAAAAAGAAATAGATATAGGATGATCAACTTCAGTTGCATACCAATCCGTAGGTAACGACATCAGATTACTCAGTTGACTCCATTGAATATTATGTTGAATCTGATTGATGATCGGATTACTTGAAATAAAATGACCTTTCAATGTAGTTTCACTATGAACAACAAGACATTCAACGTCGTCGACAGTCATCTGACTTGGTGCATTCATAATTGAAACATAACGAAAACCATGATAAGTAAAACTAACAAGAGAGAGAAAGAATCGAGCAATCTACGTAGAAAAGAAAAGAAATATTGTCTTACCTTGGTTCGTAAATTTCACCGAGTGGATCACCACGTAATACATAAGTATCAGTTTGTGTAGCACCCAAAAGATTATCGGTGTAGATTGTACCATATGACTGACTGAACATCATGCTCTAATGATATGAGATTTGTTGATAATTTTATTACTTACTTTGTTGTTGCCATGGATGGATTGAGTATCTCACCGTGTCGAATATAGACACCCACGCCAGATGTACCACGAAATTTAAATCGACACCAACCAGCCATATTCTGACCCAAATCAAATACTTGAACTCCTAAATGTATATGATCTCGATGTTAGAAATAAACTTTTAAGAAGAAAATTGACTGACCTATGATCGGTGACCATGTAGCTATAGGTTTCAATATTCCACCGTCAGTTAATTTCGCACCTTTGATTTGATCAATTTCATTTGATGACAAATATCCACTGATAGGTGCAGCAGTCACTTCAGAATGCAATGCATCAGGTCCAGCACGAATTGGTGGCATATCTTGCATGACAATTTCACCATGCAATGTCTCATTGACTGGAGATGACATTACTTCTGCTGGCAACCATAATGAAAGCGGATCAGTAAATCCAACTTGTGCCCAATTGGGACGATCCTGACGACTGTCAAAGAATTCGCCATTGTATACACTATCATGTAGAATAGCATTTTGACGACCCATCCAAGTCGAATCGCTGTACACATGCATATCGGTGCCATCTTCAAATAGAATTTCCAAGAGAAACATAAAACGAGGAGGACCATAAGTAGGTTTAGGATCGACTGGAGGTGTGTACTGCTCTTGACTGTACCACCCATTGCCTAATCTGACACCAACTGCATTCATACCAGACTAAATTAAATCAAGAAGAATCAAATCTTTTTTTGTTTTCAATTATAGCAAATCATTCTGAACAACCTGAATAGTCGACGATAGATCAAACGATACCAACAGTGTACGTTTTTCATACACGGTCCAACCAGGATCTAATTTGCGACTTGTATCTATCTTTTTTCCGTTGGCATACAATTCATAATAACCAAGACCGGATATATAAACGATAGCTGATTGAATTGGACTATCATTCAATACAACAAATTCTTTGCGCAATTCATTCATAGTGATTTGTTTCGAACCAATCCACATTAAACTATCTTTTTTATTCATCAGATATGAATGAATATTAAAGATGGACGTTCGAAAATGTATCCATTCGGTCCATGAACTTGCGTCATTCGATTGTGTAGTCCAAATTCGTAGACGAAATTGATAGAAGGTATTCGATTCAAGATCGTTGAATCCTATATCGGATACATGAATCGATTGACTAGACATCACTTGTTTGCTATCCCATTGATGCTTATGCGATTTTATTTGTAATTGATAGGCTGTCTGATGTACATTTCTTTTGCCTTCTAACACGGATAATTTCCATGAAAATCGAGGTCGTGCAGTGTTGATTACTAAATCTTTGGCTGTATCAACTTTATAATGATCTATGCGAATGTCATGAGGTGTAATAGGCGATTGACAATGTATATTGACTATAGCACAAACGACAACGAAGATATAGAAATAGAACATGTTTATATTTGATGAAGAATAAATAATTTGTTGTGTGGTCACATGTTGTCGTTTATCTTTACTCGCATTCGTTTTATTACTATTCAGTCAAAGCATATACATTGCTGAGTCATGCTCTGTGTTGAAGTTATTGAAACCTGAAGAAATAGTTTCGGACGCGTATGCTATTGTTCGAGCAAAGGCAGTCAATTACGATAAGAAACCTGAAAATTTAAACATAACGACCAATGGAATTCCTGACTCAATCATTCGATTTCAAATCGAAGAAATTATTAAAGGTGACTCAATAGAATCAGATTCATTGCTCATTAATGGTTACTTGACTAAGGATGATGATTTCAATCATGAATATCCGCCATACACTTTTGTTCGTCCTGGCGGAGCTACTGGTAGTTGCTTCGCTAATTTCTACAAACAAGGCGCAAGTTTTCTTCTATTTTTAAACAAAGACTATAGTCCTTATTGGGGCGCACTTGCACCCGTCAATGAGCAACTTCATTCACCACCACATAACGATCTATGGTTACGATGGGTAAAAAAACAAGTTTGCATCGCCGGCACTGCTCCGATGGTTGTCAGTGGAGCTAGCAAACTTCGAACATTCTTTTTTTAATAATCACGAAAAAATAAAATAAAAACATTATTTTGTAGCAAAAATACGGCATGTCTCATCTTCATGAACACATAGAATATCATTAAAAGTTGGATGTAATCGATGAATATCCGTTGCCATTCTATCGCCTTCACGTTTGTCTTTACCTATCAGTTCGTTAATATAACATTCGAATTTGGATAATTTACGTAATTGTTTGACAAATCCGGCAGCAAATTGAACAAATGGTATGTTACATACACATTGCAGATATAAATGTTGAAGATTAGGTGTATGTTCGAAAAATGTTTCAATAATATTCGTAGTTAAATAAACATTATCAGTCCATAATGTTAATCGTTGTAGTAGATGATTGGATTCTGCTTTTGGTTTCGGTAATATCATTTGCGAACTAGGTAGGACAAGTAATCGTAGATGACGAAGATTCGGACAAGCAGTAAGAATCGTAGATGCAATAACTACTGGTTGGTCCGTAAAAAGTGATACCATTTCAAGTGAATACGATGTTGATAATGGTGGTAAAGTTAACATATTCACTTGGCAAAGATTAACACAACGAAGTAATGGAAATTGTCCGGTAAATATTTTAACGAGTATTTCCGATGGCATAACAAAATTTACTTCGAGAAAAAATGCTAAATGTGTAAGATTTGGAATAATCGAAGGTTGTATTTGGTTCAAATGTTCGTTATTTCGTTTATATAATGTTAATGCACGAAGATTAGTAAATTGACTAAAATCAATTCGAGTAGATGTATCAATAATTAAACTAATAATTCGAGATGCGTATAAATATGTCATCGATAAATCGGTTTTTTCATTGAAATTTAAACAAAGATTTTTATGAACTTGAAGAAGATTATTTAAATGTGTATTCAATCCCCAGAAAATATTGTATAAACTTGACGCATCAATATATTGAAAAACATGACAGAACAGTTCATTGGGAAGTTTTTCTATGTCCCATTTTGCATCCTTTTGATTGCTGCATTGTGTAATAGAGAGAAATTTCGATTTCAAATCATGATTTTTGTCAAATGTTACTTTCATTTCTTCTTTTTCACAATCATTTTTTGTACCAATAAATAAAACTTGTGCTCGTTGATATTGTTCATTGATTTCGACAAAACAAATATCATCGACACAGATGTATTCGGGTGCTTTGAAAATGGCCGATTGTGGAAGAATGACTATACTCTCATTCTCTGGCACATACACAATATAATAGAGTTTGTCACTTGTAATTGGACTACTCGATTTTGTATAAAATACAGGTTTACAACGTTGAACAGTTGGTAGATGTTCATGTAAAGGTGAATGATTTAATTTGTAGTGTTCGTATGTTGATGGACTACAAACGAGCAATTGAACGGGAAGATGTTGCTGTTGTCGAACAAATCTTATCAGTTCGAGTAAAGTTTTCTGTTCAATATTGACACCGTTAATACTAATAATACGATCAAAATTTTTCAGACCACTTCGATTGAGTAAATCTGTATATTGATTGGAACATAATTGGATAAAATAAAATTGATAATTACGATTCTGTAACATCACTGTTCCTAATCGTTGATCGGATGTCAATCGTTGAATTGTACACAAACGAATATCATCGTGTTCATATGTTAGATTCGTATTTTCATCAATCGTATGTATGTCTAACCGTGATTGTAAATAAATACGAATTATATCTATTTTAGAAAAAAAAACATACCATAGTTTTCTGCAAGCCATTCTTTGACTTTTCTATTCACACGTTTTCCCCATCCACCTAGAATCTTCTTTACGTTGTTTTCATCCAGATATTCAACAGTTTTGCCTAATTGATCAAATTGAATTGGATATTTTATTTGATTTTTTTTCATTTGAACATAGATATGTATGGGAACAATAAGTGCTCTCCACATTATTACACCTTTATTTAACCAAGGAAATACAACAAGAACTTCACGCCATGTTTGATCGGTTAATTTTGTTTTTGGCTTTGCTTCCGATCTTATTATCGATGTCTGAAAAAAAAGAAAACACAAAAAAAATATTTCTCCTTATTGTATTGTTATGAATCAGTTACGCGTAATTCTGCAAGTAAAGTCGCCATGATATGATATATTGAAATAAAAAGAACATCATATAAAGATAATATTATCTTTTATTTATTTCGTTGAAGATAAATAAAAACTATAACATTCGTACTTTTTTTTTCAGTTCAAACGCTTTGATCATATCTTAGCGACGCTTCATTAATTATCTACGGATGCGTATCGAATCGTTTTATATCTGAATAAGAATATATAATGTGTGTGCACATTCTTCTTTTCGATTGTAGAAAATAATCGAATGTATAATTTCATTTTGATTCTAAGTTTAATTTCACCAATAGCGATAAATGGTCAAACGCTATTGTTTCCTGATTGTAAATCAGGTCCACTTGCATCATTTCCTATCTGTGATCAATCGTTATCGATTCAACAACGTGCAGCTGATTTAGTTAGTCGAATGACAATAGAAGAAAAAGCAAATTGGCTATCGAATACAGTTCAACCAGTTCCTCGACTTGGCCTACCAGCATATCAATGGTGGAACGAAGCTTTACATGGTGTTATGTATTTAAAAGCACATGATGCTGACGTGCCTGAAGCAACTTCATTTCCATCGCCAATTAATCTTGCGTCAACATTTAATTTCGATCTTATTCATCGTATTGCAACTGTCATATCAACAGAAGCACGTGCTGCGAACAATGAAAATATAACTGGTTTGAATTTTTTCACTCCAAATATTAATCTTATTCGAGATCCACGATGGGGTCGTGGTCAAGAAACACCAGGCGAAGATCCTTATCTTGCAATGCAGTACGTTTCAGCAATGGTTCGAGGTTTACAAGAAGGTGAAGATAGTCGATATTTAAAAATAGCCGCTACTTGTAAACATTTTCTTGCTTATGATTTGGACGCGTGGAAAGAAGCAAGTCGATGGAGTTTCGATGCTCAAGTCGCTGATATTGATCTTGTTGAAACGTATCTACCACCGTTTGAAGCATGTTTTCGTGATGCACATGTAGCTAGTATTATGGGCAGTCTCAATGCCATCAATGGAATACCGGCATGTGCTCATAAATTCTTTCTTCAAACAGTTGCACGAGATACATTTAATTTCGATGGTTATACGGTTTGTGATTGTGGTGCCATTCAGAATATCATGACAGGACATCATTATACATCCAATGATCCCGATACAGTAGCAGCTGCTCTACATGCTGGTCTCGATCTTGATTGTGGCAATTATTATAGTGCACAAATTCCCTTGGCATTGAATAAAACAATTGTTCAAACAGATGTCGATCAAGCATCGATACGAACATTTAGTGTTCTTATTCGACTTGGGTACTTCGATCCATCTGAACAACAAATCTATCGAAGTTTAAATCGAACGAATATCAATACACCTGAAGCACAACAATTAGCTCTATTAAGTGCTCAACAAAGTATTGTTCTATTGAAAAATTCGAATAAGATTCTACCATTGAATCTCGATCAATTGACAAATAAAACGATTGCACTTATTGGTCCTTCGATCAATGCAACAGAATTAATGCAAAGTAGTTATCATGGTCCTGCTCCATTTCTTATATCACCATTGATGGCATTCAATGAAATAACAGCAAATTATTCGATTAGTATTCAATATGCATTTGGTTGTCCAGTTTTTGGTACAAATCGAAGCGGTTTTGCTGAAGCAATTGAATTAGCTCGAAAAGCTGATTTTGTTTTTTATATTGGCGGATTAAATGGATCGATTGAAGGCGAAGATTTAGATCGATCAGTCATCACATTACCTGATATTCAATTAGCACTTTTACAAGAACTCGAACGAGTTGTTCGTGCACCAATGCATATTATTATGATGTCTGGTAGTTCAATAGATTTATCTTACATACGTAATTCTCCTCAATATGCTAGTCTTATGTGGACGGGCTATCCAGGAGAATTCGGTGGAACTGCAATAGCGAGTATCGTTTTTGGTCATTATAATCCTGGTGGTCGTTTACCAATTACATATTATCCTGGTGATTATGTCGATCAAGTGAATATGACCGATATGAGTATGAGACCATCGAGTACAAATCCTGGTCGAACTTATAAATTTTATACTGGTCAACCAGTCTACGAATTTGGATACGGTTTATCGTATACAACATTCGAATATCAATGGGATAATGATACTAATATACGTTCGTATACAATTGAATCATTAGTAAATAACGATGTTCTAATTGAACTCTTTCGAGTCAATGTAACCAATACGGGTACGATGGCTGGTGATGAAGTTGTTTTAGCTTATATAAAAGCAGCACAAGTACTCGATACTGATGGAACAACGCCACCCATCAAACAATTATTCGGTTTCGAACGTATTCATTTGCAGATTGGCGAAACAAAACAAATCTTTTTTCCATTAAATATCGAAACATTATTTCTCATTGGACGTGATGGTTCAAAATGGATTCATCCTGGAGAATATCATATTCTTATTGGCAATCAACGTATGTTTACAATGAAATTACAAGGTTATTCAACTTTATGGCAACAATTTAAAAAATAGTTTATTTTTTGAAAGAAAAAATTCTTCGATAGATATAATTGATGACACTTTGTTGAGGTTCTTGTTCCGTGTTTTCAATGTCTGGTATGTCGTTGATGACCGACTGTAAATGTTGAATCTTTGGATGATTATCAACAAGTTGTTGTTGATAGGATTGCAAAGCTTTTTCATAATAAATTCGAGCTTTTTGGAAATTATTTTGATTGATAAATAATTCACCGAGATTTTCAAAGATTCCTTCAATATGAATTGACTCATCTTTACTGTTAACCAATTGTTCACAAATATTCAAAGCTATTTTAGAGTATTTATCTGCCTTCCGATTGTTCCGTTGTTTTGAGTGGATCAATGCTAACATACTATAGATGCTTGCCTTCTCTATTTGTACAGGTTGCGTCGGACTGAGTTTGTCGACAATCGTTTGACCTGTTGCCGCATTCGATAATGCTTCTTTGATATTATCCAATCGAAAGAAACAGTAAGCTATGATATAGTATATGCCGACAGTATGCTCATTTTCCATCTGCGGATAAAGTTCTCTATGAGTTTGTATAGACAAATTTGCAAATGTAATTGCTTGTTGATAATCGGCAATCTCGCAACAACATAGACTTAGAGTTTTTTGTATATGTATCAATAATGATTTGTTTTCTTGTGCATAAACTAAGGCTTTATTCAGAATCTCCATAGACATTTCATAATCGCCTTTCAACATAAGAGTTGAACCGTAAAAGAAATAATGACATGCCGATTCGGATTCAGTTTTATTTTCATTGTCGATAATTTTTAATATGCATTCAATTGCAGTATCAATTTGACTTTTGCCCGTTTGTAGATAACACATCGTCAATTTCATTACACATTCTGCATACAAACCGAATTTATTTGGTAATTGTGATTCGTAATGAATTATTGCTTTTTCGTAATAAAAACTACTTTGCTCATAGTCCATTTGTGCTTGATACAATGTGCCAAGCGACTGAAGCGCTTCGACTATTTCATTATTATGATCATGAGGTTCCATAAGAATTGGATTTATTTTCGAATGTTTTTCAAGCGTATCCAAAACTTTCTTATGATATATAATACTTGTCTCGTTATCTGATAATTTTGAATAGTTTTTCGCCATCATTAAGTAACAGTTGGCTAACAAACAATAACTATCGGGCATTTTTGACAGATATACGAAACGTTCAAGATAACTTGCTGGTATATTCATATCAGACATGAAATATTCAAGAAAATTCGTTGCTGTATTCATATCAGATAGGAAAGATTCGAGATGATTCACTGTTTTACTCGAATATTCATTTGATTTGATCAGATCATGTTTCTTTTGATACATAGTTGCATTCAGATGACAACATATGGCATACTGATATAGCACACGAAATTCATGATCTTCTTCATCTTGAATATATTTTTCAAATATTTCAATTGCTTTTTGACAATATGTAAGTCCATTATCATACTGTTTCGAATAATCGTAGAGTTGACTCAATAGATAATAAGAAAAGCCAATATCGACATGATCATTGTTCAAAATCAATAGTTGAATTTGTAAAGCTTCATTCGCAAATTTCAATGCATCTTTAGTATTATTTTCTGCTGCTGCTGCTGCTCGACAACCCATTTCAAACAAGAATTGTGCTTTAACGTGTTCTGAGGATATATTTTCATGACATAATTCATAAGCTTTATCATAATGTTCACGAGCCCAGTCATAATGCTTTGCTTTAGTGTATATTTCACCAATGTTAAGATGTCGTTCAATAATATTTTCGTAATTTTTCGGTTCAATTGCGTTCAATAATTGCAGCGATCTTAATTCGTAAATTAACTGATTTTCACTACTGTGTACAGCTGCTTTTGCTGATAGAGCACCATCGGTCGCATTCAAATCATGTCCATAGATCAATTCAATTAAATCATTATCAATAAATTTATAATATTTCAAAAGATACATCTGTGCTGCATCATCATCTCGTAGATTTGTGTAACTATTGCTTAACATAAATAACGAACGTCCATATGCCATACGTTCTTCTCGTAATGTTACATGTTTACTTCTGAGTTTTTCCGATTGTTGATAGTATTCTATTGCTTGTGAATAGTTTTGTTCTGCTCGATATTGAGATGCCATGATCTCATATACATTAGCAAGTTCTTTCTCATGTGATTGACATTGACATGCGATTAATGAAGGATTTTGAAAAATATTTAATGCCTGTTGAAAATAATCGCGTGCAAGAGATTGGTCATCTTCAATATCACCCAAACAGACCATTATTTTACCGAATTGACAATGAGTTTCTGGTAGATTCGTTTGATTTTTCAGTATATCCGACGCTTTTGTATTGTATTGTCGTGCAAGATCTTTATGATTTGTTTTGCAGTAACACAAAGCTATTAAATTTGTCACTCGTGCAGCGTCTTCCCAACGATTTGACGACGAGAAAAGATGAAAAGCTTCTTCATAATATGCAATAGCTTGATCGTATTTATTCTCTGCTTCATATGACCAAGCAATAAATTCATTGATTTTAGCACTATGTTCATGCTGATTTCCATAGGAATCGAGACGATTTTTCAAATATTTTTGACATTGAATATAAAGTCCCATTCGTATTAATAATTCAGCAAATATTAAGTTCATATCTGTATCTTTAAATTTCTTGAGTATTGTTTGTATTCTATCTGTCAAAGTATCTTCTGAAGCAGCAGATAGTTTAACATTCCAAACTTTGTTATTTTCATCATAAACAATCGTATCAATAGTGAATGTTGCTCCAAAAGCAAATAGAACTTCTTGTTCTTGATCACCAAAAATACTATATTGACTAATATCAGCAAACACTGCAGTTGATATCATTGTATCACTATGAAATTCTAGTACAACTGGTTCGAAACCTGGCTCATTTGTTCCTTGTCCAGAAAATATCTCAGCTACGAAATTCAATCGACTAGTCGAAAGAAAACTATTGGTTGCTATTGTTTTACCAATATTGCATTTCAAAGAATAAACATCATCGGGAGTACATTTACAACCACGATATGTTACAATTGTCGATGGATTTCCTTTTGAAGCTTCATATTTCAATCGAATATTTTCATACAAGTCGATAATAAAGAATCGAAGTGTCCATAAACTTTCGTAATCTTCTGTTCGTAAAGCTTTATTGATCAGTCGATAAACAAATTTATCTGCTGTGTACCATCGAATAACATCATTTGGATGATAATTTTGTTCGAAATCATCGACTTGTCCGAATAGAACAGTATTTCCCTGATAATAATTTCGACATGCTTCGATCATTTCGTTTTTTGCATATTCTCTATCAAAATCAAGTTTCAATAGAATATATTTGAATAAACAAAATTCAATAAAAATATGTGATTCACTATCTAAACTTCTTATCGATCGTTCATATTGACCAAACAAACTTGTTACTTGTGATTGATTGGTCATGGAATTAATATTTTCTTGTATCACTTCCAATAATGGTTCAAATTCAGAATGTATGCCTGCCACTTTGTCATACTTTCTCTTTTTGTCGTCATGTTCGTTGATACACATAGAAAATTTATAGATTGAATGAACTTGTCTAAAATCATGAATTTTATTCAGCATCTCATCTGCAGTTCGACCGGATAGAATAATAAATACTTTCTCGGTTCGAATTTGATTGATATATGTCGAACATGTATTCATATCTGAACATATGACAACGTAATTATTTACTGATTGTAGTAATTTGATTTTTTCTTCTGGTTGATCATAAGCATCGATATTTTCATCGTACCAAATCAATGTTATATCTTCTTGATTTCGATGTTGATTCGATACAAATATCGATGGGCGACACGGATTGAGTACTTGATTATACATTTCTGCTAAAATAGATAAATGTTTGGTGTCTTGTTTTGTAATATTTTCTAGACAATTTTTCAATGGTTCAACTAAATCCGTTGGTGTATAATTCATTTTATAGAACAATTCGATAAGAGAAGGAAATAAATAAGATGCTTCAAATTGTGTAAAAGAATCGCCACTGCACCATTTATTTAATAAATCCTTCAATAGATTGGTGAATATACAGTAAATTTTGTGCTCACCTGCTTGAGTATCATTAATAAATTGCTCTTCATTGGTCTGTTTCAAAAAGTCAAGTATATCGATTAGATCTTCCGATGAAAACGATGGTAATGCAAGAAAATTATCAAGTTTCTGTTTCAACTGATTCATTGTAAATACATCGAAAGAAAAACAACGGCGATGAAAAACAAATTCGACATGGTTGAATGATTTTGTCCCTATCGCCCTCCCTCTTTTTTTTATTAAGCATATACTTTCAAATCAGATCTTACAGCTAATAAAGGACGAAAATGCTCGAAAATATCAAGTCCAAAATAATTATATTGAAGATTCAATTGTGTTAGTGTCTAGGAAAAATAGGAAAAAAGAACAAAATTTTCAAAATAATGAAAGAGTATAAACGAAGTTTTACAGTGTTCTGTTGTAATGCGTTGCTTAGAAGTATAGCACCTTCATCATCAATCATGTTACTTTCAAGATCAAGTGTTGTAAGTGCCTGTATCAGAGAACAAAAAATATCATTTTAAAAGGCACAATAAATAGATACAAAATTACTGTATTATTAAAAAGCTACCGTATTATGACATAATCCTTCGCTCAAATATCGAATACCTTCATCTCTCATATTGTTATTGTGAATATCGAGATGTATCAACGCCTGTACGTACAAGAGAAAAAAAACTGGTATTTGAAAGGATTAAAACGGTACTTCATGGTGTCGCAATGCATCACTCAGATATCGTGCCCCTTCACTGTTGATTTGATTATGTCCAAGATTGAGATTTCTAAGTGTCTATGCAAAAAAAGAGAAAGGTCATATTCGATACTAATAGGAAATTACTTTGTTGTATTGTAAGGCTTCACTAAGTTGTTGAATACCTTCATATCCAATATTATTATTACAAAGATTTAATTCTATAAGTGACTATGAAAGAGAAGAAATGTTGTTTCTAACAAGAATGTAAGGTTACCTTGTTGTGGTACAAGATTATGCTCAAGTATCCGACTCCTTCAACACCAATCGTGTTATTCCGCATATCAAGATACGTAAGTGTCTATTAAAAAATCATAATATTCATATTCATTTGAAATATAGTAATAGCATAGTGAAATTTTACTGTATTATGTTCCAACATTTGACACAAATGTCGAACACCTTCAGCTTCAATTCGATTATATGGCAGGCCGAGGTGTGTAAGCGTCTACGACAACATTCTATTTTTGACGGCAGTAAAGAAGACAAACAAAAATTACTGTATTATATCGCAGTGCTTCACTAAGATACTGAGCACCTTCAGATCGAATATTATTATGGCGAAGAATGAGTCGTGTGAGTGTCTAGAAAAATGATAATTGACAGGAATATAACTATTACGAAATAGAAGTTTACTGTGTTGTATTGCAGTGCTTTACTCAAATATTGAGTACCTTCATTTCCGATGCTGTTACTGTAGAGATCGAGTTTGGCTAGTGTCTATACAAGAGAATAAGAAGGAAGGAAAAATGAAAGGTTACCATATTGTGTCGTAACCCTTCGCTTAAATGTCGAGCACCTTCAGTTCCGATGTGATTTTGACGAATGACGAGCTGTACGAGTGTCTATATGAGATAGAGGAGAGTAGTACATACTTAATAGAAACACAATACAAGAGTAAACAAGTGATTACTGTGTTGTGTTGTAACACTTTGCTTAGATATCGAAAACCTTGAGCTCCAATATTATTATATTCAAGATTAAGTTCTTTGAGTGTCTATATGAAATAGAAAAAAAAATTGTTCTATAATTTAGATAAAATATTACTGTATTGCGTTGCAACGCTTGAAATACGTTTCGAGCACATTGATCTTTCTCAACGTTGGTATAATGCACGTCGAGCTTTGTCATTGTCTGTACATAGAACAGAAAGACGTGACGACGTTTGTACGAACGATATTAACTTACCTGAAATCTTTGATAAGAATTCAGTATCGAATTCAATCGTTGACAAATATTATTTACTGTGAAAAATAAATCTTTGATACTCAAATAATCCAGTATTCGATAGACTATTTCGATTGGTAATCTATGCAGTGATAGTGACATTTTTTCGTTGAGATTCCTTTCTATGTATAGTTCAATTTCGTGTAACTAAGAGGAATTGTGATCGCTTTGCTTTAGTTTGGTATTGGTTGTCTATCACGTATGTAAATGATGTCGCTGTAATACATTGTTAACAGTGAGAGATATTTCAAACGTAGTTTTTTTTATTGTTTTAAATGAGATTCTACACAAACTACAGTGAACAAGTTTAGATATAGTTAATAACTAATGATTAATATGTAATGTGAAGATCAAGTGCTAATTTAGATAAATTTAGCTGATAATATTCAACATGAGAAACAATTTCTGTTAAAGAGTTTCCTATTGAATCTTTTATCATTTGACGTGTATTCATATCCATCCATGTTTCCGCAGGAATAGTATTGAAAAATAGGATAATTGATTTCAATGTAGCCATAGCTTGACGATACCACGTTAGATCAATGATTTTATATTGATCTTGTCGACATTCTTTGATTTGATTTTGTAAACAATGAATAATGCATTGTAGAAGATTATCTTGAATTAATGTCGTATCTGCTTCAATTAATAAGTGAATTATTCGTATCGAACGAGTAACAAACTACATAAAGAAAAAATAGATTGAAAAAAAACCAGACTAATCAGAACTTTACTTGAATAAGGTCTTTAGATTGATATCCATGATCAATGAGTTTAATGCATGGTTCAATTATTTGTGATTTCGCTAATGCTTCAGCGCCTTTTTCATAAGATGCCAAATGATAGAGAAAAGAAAATAATGCTGCTGAACAATCATCTCGTTCATTTCCATCGATTAAATTGTCAACAGTTTGACGAACAATTTTTGTTATGAATCCATCAGAAGAATCTGCTTGAGTCAATTCGATTATTTTAGATATATATGATGGAATTCTAAAATAGATTGGATTATTCGAACCATCTAGACTGTTGATATCTATTTTTACTCGTTATTCTTGTAAATTCGATTAATATGAATGAATGATTTTAAAGTTCGTAAAGTTTCGGTTTTTACGTCCTCAAGAGAAAAAAAACAGTAATTTCACGATAAAGAAACAAAACATACTACTGATGCTGCATCAGAAAGATGTAAAATCTCGATAAGTTCTTCAGTTAAATTGTCATGTAAAAGACATTTCACTTGTGATGCAGCCGATGACAAAATCAAAATCGATAGACTTCGTAAACGTATTTGAATCCATAATAAACGTTGATCAGATGACATTTTATACGACAGATTCACAGGAGTACCACATTGTGCTAAGTATACTAGGCGATTAAATAACTTTTCTTTTATTTGAATTGATTGTTTGTCTATTTCATTTGAACGATTAGCAAAAGAATAGAAAACCGACAAAACACCAAGTAAAATATCGACATGAGATGATTGCAATAACGTGATTAAATGTTCCATTGAATTATATAAATAACGTCGACAGCAATAATCCAAAAATAATGCAGTAAAACGTAAAATATGAACAACTAATTCTTTTAACTAAATTCTTCAAATTAAATGAGAAAAAAAAACAAATTTAATACTTGAACATTTTCTTCTCTATCGCAATTGAGTATCCACTTTCCTGTTTGTAGACAAGCTTCTTCCAAAATAGAATCAAATTGATCAAAAACATCAACCCAATCGTTTAGAGTAACCTAAAAATGATTAGTTCAATCAAAATAAAGTAATTCAATATCTATATTAAGATTTACTAATCCAAACTGCCAGGTAGTTATTGATTTCAGCAATTCGTTAAGTTCATCTCGATTTTGATTGCATGCTTCGAATCTTCCAAGCAATATTTTACTAGCAGCTGACTCTGAATCTTTTATTAATCTCGACGGTCTACTTTTCAATTTCAATCGATCAATTTTCATTTCGCGACGATTGACGCTTTTTGCCTCGATGAACTCGTTCTGAACTCTCAATCGTTATTTATAGTAACAGGGTAAGTCGGTCATCATATAAGCCATAAGCTTTGGGCATGTTCATCAAATAATATATACGTATAGAGGGCCGATTGTCTATATGAAAGGAAATGAATGCACTCGCTGCTTTATTTATAAATCATTTTTAAGAACAACTAATGAGAAATTATTTTTACGAGGAAAGTATCCAGCTTAATTAGTCTTACAGAAGAAGAAAATTAATCTGTCATATCTTATCTCTTTTTTTAATAAGGAAAAGAAAAAAATTAGACAAAGATGCACATGAGTCTTATATATACTAATTATGTAGCTGTTAAAATCAGGATCTGTAAATGCACTGCAAACATAATAAATAGACAGGAAAAAAGCGCATTTTTAGTTTTAAACTTTTTTTGAACCATGAACATAGACTGGATTTTAATGCTTGTACTATTTACCCTGTGCGGTGTAATTGCACTTCTCGCACTAATCTATTCGTGTTTGATTCTATTTTTACCGCGATTTCATCATATTAATAATATTTTTATATTGAACATATGCATTAGTATGCTTTTCTGCACTATTTATTTTGCCATATTCTTTTATATGTCTTATTCGTACATTCCTCAATCGACTTGCATGATATTTCTAATGTGTTATCATATAGCAAGCGTTAATATTCCATTTGCATTTACGATCTTCTCTGTCCATCGACTTTGTACTTTACGATTTCATACAGTATATTTTTTCAAAACAAAAAAATGGGTAATTCTATGCATATCAAGCGCCTGGATTCTACAAATTCTTCTGGCATTTCCATATATCGTTATCGGTCAAAAAAATAAAGTAAATTCTATTTTCATTAATTTATATGGAAAATAAATCAATTTATTTAAGAACTGCAGTCATCCATTATGGCTTAAAGTTTATACATTTATTGAAGTTATCTGTGCACCTCTATTAATAAATACTCTATTAAATGTCTATATATTCGTTCATGTTCGATCTTCGACTCGTCGTATTCATCCTCAACAGTTTACGCGTACAAAATCAATTACGAATAATGCGAATCAATTGCCTAGAATCAATCGTCGAGATTTGTATTTACTCAAACAAATGCTCTTTATGCTTGGAATGTTTTTCATTGGTTGGACACCTATTCTTCTAGTTAATATTATAATTTCAATTATGTACGTTAATTTTATGATCATAGGAATGACTGCCTATTTAACCCAAATATGTGCACTTAGTATTGTTATACATTTGTTTAAATGCAATCATGATCTGAACAAATTTGTGTGGGAAAAAATTCGAATGTGTTTTGTGTGTCGCTGACATTTTTTTATTATTATACAATATCAAGATTCACTCTGACTTTGAATTGTGGCAACGAACAAGCACAAACAAAAGGAAAAAGAAGAATAACAAAATAACTGAAGAAAACGGTGCACTCATAAAAATCCTCAATAAGAGTATTAGATGGAATGAGACATGCAAGAATTAACCAAAAACGAATTGTATCGGTTATCATCTTAACAATATATTTTAATAATGTCGCTCAATTCATTAATTACAACGGTCTGGAATTGAACGAGTACATGGGTGGTACTTGAGATCTGTTAAAAAAACATTGTTAATTAAAAAGTATTAAAAGTTGCTTTAATCATCATATAGTATCGATTTGGAGGTTTTATGACTGTTAAAATATATCTTAGTTTTTACGATCATTCATTATTGTAGTTCGAGGCTCGAAAGGCATTCATTTCAATTTGAAACAATAATTCAAAAGAACGAAATCTGATTATACGGTTGCGAAATAATTTTGATGTTAATTTTTTTTTGAATACATTCTGATGAAAATTAAAAATAAACATAGCGACGCAAAAGCATAGACGATGAGGATCAAATCGTATGAGGTCATTATGCCCTTGTCTTTGTTTGCTAAAAATTGCTTTCGAACATCGTATATAAAAATAAGATGTAAAATATACCCAAAATTCATTTGAAAGTTATTTGTGTAATGTATTCCTATCCATCGACGGCGTTAAGTTTTGTTCCCAAACCACCTCCACTCCCTCAATCAAATACAGTAAATATGCAATATATATTCACTTGATCTTTCATCTTATTTATATTATTTTCATTTCCTAAGATGCCAACGATTCATGAAGCTTCATTTAACGGTAGTAGTATAGCACTACCTTCTTCTATGATGCGGCGTTCATATGATGGTCAAGTTCAATCAACGATGAAAAGTTGGGTGCCACGAACTACTTCACCATCAGAGTTTAAGCCTTCTTATGAGTTTCTTAAGTAATTTCTTATCCTTATGATAAAAGAAATGTCCGTTTTTTCTTAGTAATACGTCAAAATCTGAGAAAAAAGATTTTAAATGTTCAAACCAATCGATAATTTTACTAGCAACAGCTCTTATTCTATTGAATTTAACAGCGATAGGATTAGCCGTATATGCAGTAATTAATTCTAATAATAATGGGAAGTACACAACGAATACAACGTATGGCAGTACTGTTACAACAAGTAAACTGGGTTTTTTTTTGTCTTTCGAATATTTATTTTTATTTAACAACCATAGCATCTACGACGACGACAATTGCTACTTTACCATCTCAATGCGGTAGTGCTACTATTCTCAATGATGCAACAAGATTGATAACAGCTGCTGGCTCAACCGGAAATGATTACAGTTCGTTCTCTACAGCCTACGTTTGGTATCGATTTTTTGCCAATGGTATTAGTGTTTCAATGGCTACATCACCACCAGCATATCAACGATGTAATGCATACTATTCAGGTTGGTATGCAGGTACAATACCATCATACGGACAGACAATTGTTGGAACTGCTTGTTATGTTACGAGCACCACAAATATATGTGGCAATTCCAATAATATCATGGTGACAAATTGTGGTTCATACTTTGTGTATGGTCTTATACGCCCGCCTAGCAATAGTTATTATCGATACTGTACTACCCAATGAATTTTTTCATTTTTTACTTTGAAAATTAATTAAATTTTGTGGATTCTAAGTTACTAAGAGAACCAATGACATTTTGGCTTCTTATTATTATTTCTTATATAAACATGATCTAAAAAGAAATCTTAGGTTTTTTTATTAATTAGATTTTTTGTTTTGTTTGTTATACGCAGAAATATATTTCTTTTCAATTTAAATCGTCATACGCATTGGCAGATCGAATTCAAGATGAAATCAGCTATCATTCATACAAGTATTCGAGCGAAAAGTCATTCTAGACGATTATCAACTTCACGAACACGAAAATCAAAAAAACGCTCGAAGAGTGAAAAACATGGACATTCTTCGTCATCTCGTGTATGAAACTAAAGTCAAACGTAGAACTCATTCTCATGAGTTTTGTTTTCTATTAATAGTCTGCACCGAAAAGCACTCAACGATTATTTTCCAGAAGTATTCATCCGACGGTATGTTTTTTTAATAAAATCCATTTAAGATGTTTTGTTGTATTTTTTTTAAAATGAAAATAGACAATTGATCTAGAATCATCGAGTAAAGTAGATACAACCAATGATTTTCATCGTCATCGAAAGAATAAAATAACGAAAAAGTCAGTAGTTTACTTCTTTGATTTATATTGAATGAACATTATTCAAAATTGATAGACATTTGGCGATATGCATAGTTTCATCTGTAATAGTTGCTATTATTCTCATTACGATTGGTGTTGGCATTCCACTGGCTCTTCTATTAAAATCTGAATCGAAAACAACAACACTGTCTTCAACTGTGAAGCCTATCGAAAATCCTTGTATGTATATTATTTTTATTTAATTTGAGAAACAAAAAAAATCACGTCATTTTGTTTAATACGAACAAGGTGCCACTGGAATTCATTGGGATACAACAGGAATGATATATGCAGGTGGAAGTTTATCAGGTAATGCGTTAAATCGTTTGAGCAATCCAACAGGTATTTCAATGGATTCGAAAGATAACTTATACATCAGCGATTCAGCCAATTATCGTGTTGTAAAATATGTGCCCGGTGCTAGTAGTGGCATTCTAGTAGCCGGTAACGGTTCGACAGGAAATTCATTGAATCAATTGAGTATGTCTATTCGTTTTACGTATGCAGATTCAAATGAAAATCTATATATAAGTGATAATGGTAATCATCGAGTTATGCGTTGGGCTAATGGTGCATCAATAGGAAGTATTGTTGCAGGTAATGGAACATCAGGAGCATCGCTGAATCAAGTGGGTGCTCCATGGAGTGTTTGGGTTGATTCGAATTCGAATCTATTTGTTGTTGAATTTCAAAATAATCGTGTCACAAAATGGAGTCCAGGTGCAACAGCAGGAGTTATTGTTGCTGGCGGCAATGGATCTGGTATAACACCTGATAAATTATATTGGCCATCAGGCTTATCCTATAATGAAACAAATCAAGATTTATATATTACCAATTTCTATTCAACTTCGAGTTCTGTAATTAAATGGCATGTTGGTGATGTAAATGGTACCGTTGTCGGTGGTACTCTTGGCTCATTAGGTTCATCATCAACTCAATTAAATTCGCCTTTAGGTGTAACACTAGATCGTTGGAATAATGTTTATGTTGTCGATCGATCAAATTTTAGAATTCAACTATTTTGCAGTGGCAATTTAACGGGTATTACTATAGCTGGAAATGCGATCGGTGGTAGAAGTCTTTCGTTACCTTATGGTGTAGCTTTAGACTCACAATTAAATTTATATGTTTCAGATTATAGTTCTTCACAAGTTTATAAGTTTAATAAATTATAACAGGAGACATTTATTTCAGAAATAAATATAATTACGCAAGCGAATTAAGTTTTCATATAGAGTTTATTTATATTACAGGTGTAATGCGTCGATGACGTCGCCAATAGCAAACAACTTTTAAGATGATTAAGCGCTATCAATGACTTTTTATTTCTGATTAAAATTTGTAGGTGAGAGTGGGGATGAGTGAAATAAAATAATATGATATTAAGAGAAAAATGTACCACCTGTTACTTAATATCAATAATCAAAAATTCAATACAGAAAGTTAGTTGTGTTTCCTGTTGTTACTGTGACTATTCAAATGAGTTCACAGATTGGTTTTATTTGAAGAGAAAAAAAGGAATAAAAAATAATTTTACTGAGCTTTGATAGAAATCAAATCTCGATTTATTCGACTAAATGTTCTATGTAAAATATTTGGTCTTATTGCAAATCATCAATGCCAAATTACAATTAAATCTTTATTTCACGGATGATGCTCTGAAAAATAATGATGAAAATACAAGTATTGTACAGCAACAACATTGTTTATATGCTGGGACGAATCAGCCACATGAATTATTAGACAGACTTAACTCACATTTCTCACTTGTCGCTTACTGTTTAAGTGAACCATTGTCAGAATTTAATATTGATAATATTGATTTTTTCACGAATTTTACATTTGTTGAACTTCGAAAAATGAATATTACAAGTGAAGATTTATATCTTTGGTCAGCATCAATTGATCTCATTGAGAATTATCAATATTATTTAAATAAAAATGATTCAGTATTATCAACAAACATCTTTTATAATTGCACATGGCCAAGATTTGGTCCTCAATGCCAATATGAACTCGACAATCACAATCATGACTTTCCTTCACTAAAGGAATATATAAATACTTATCATCATTATAATGACTGGTCTCATACAAATTGGACATGTTATATACATTTAGAATGCATTCGCAGTCCAGGTATGCGATGTTTAGATTGGACTGATATTTGTGATGGAAAAGTTGATTGTCTCAACAATGGAATTGATGAACAACATTGTTGGCAATTAGAAATCAACATATGTCAAAATGATGAATATCGTTGTTATGATGGATTATGTGTACCAAAATATTTTCTCCGAGCGGAAAATGTTTACTCAAGTCGTAATTGTCTTCATACAAGTAGCTACAATGGATTTTATGGACCATACAAAGTACTCTGTATGCAAGATCCAAATTATTTTGAATGCCATGATTCAGCTTGTCTGATTACTTATTTATCAAGTTCATGTTTTTATGAGTCAATCGATTTGATTAAATTATTATACTTTCCAACACCAACGAATGTATTCAATGTTTGTTGGTCGACATTTCTTTGTCTATTTCAAATTTCTCAAAATTGTTCGAGCAATGATTTCAATGAACTTTTATTAACTGTCCAACAAACATGTCCAAATATGATGTTTATTCCATCAATTCCAATTTTATTTGGTGATATTTATATCACCTATATTAAAGATCAATCAAGAAGCATCAGTAATAATACAACAATCGATTTTTATTTATGTTCCAATAATTCTCAATATGAAAATTATTTTATTAACAATTTGAAAATAAGAATGAAAAATACGACATGCTATGAAAAAATCCAATGGACATTCAATCGACAAGCATTTACAATCAGTCGTTTATTTAAATATATATATGGACCATTACATAGTTATAATCGATTTTGGAACTATTCATCGAATATCTGTAAGCAATCGCATATGTATCAATGTTTTCAATCTGACAAATGTATATCAATCTATCGTGTATTAGATGATACTCCAGATTGTCCGTATTCCGATGATGAAAATGTCAATTTACTCGAAGATATTGATATTCAAAATCAATATAAATATACTCATTTTCAATGTCCAAATTCAAACAAATTTATTCCACATTGGAAATTAGAAAATGGAAATTGTGATTGTGATACAAGTGCTAAAAGTCTAGACGATCAAGGTGATTGTGAAATTTACAATCAAAATTATTTTTGGTCGGTTGAGAATGTATACAGTAATATATTCTGTAATGGAGTGATTGATTTTCCACCAGTTCTAATCAATGGAAAAAATATAACCGATGAAACAGATTGCAAACCTAAAGTAACTAATAAAAATGTTAAAACATATTTACAATCATCATCAGATTTAAAATATTCATTGATAAACACATTGAAACATTGTCATTTCGGTGTTAGTTTACATGTTTGGTTAGATAGTATGAAACAATTATCAAAAAAAACATGTTTATGTCCATCAAATTATTATGGTGATCAATGTCAATATCAAAATCAACGTGTTATACTTCGTATTGCCTTCGATACATCGTATAATCGTTTCAATACAGCCTTTCTTGTTAGTATTTCATTGATTGACAATAGTAATGAACGTATGATTCATTCTCATGAACAATTCACTGAAACGAGAACAGATTATTGTCGATTTGAAAATTCTCTAAATTTATTCTATTCAACACGACCAAAAGATGAACGAAAATCTTATTTTATTCATGTGGATATCTACGAAAGAATATCATTCAAATATCGAGCAAGTTATTTATTTCCAATTGATTTTCCATTTTTACCTGTTAATCTCGTTTCAAAAGTAATATTGATTCCAAAAAATACGATTAAAATCAAATATTGTTCTAATCGTCAATGTAATTATCATGGAAAATGTATATTTTATTGGAATGATCGTACGGATCTAACATTTTTTTGTCAGTGTGATCGTGGATGGTCAGGTAGATTTTGTACTATTGAATATCAATGTACGTGTTCATCGGATTCGTTATGTATTGGTCTATCTGCTCAAAATCGATCGATCTGTGTTTGTCCAATGAATCGTCTCGGTGTTCGATGTCTCATCAATGATCGAAAATGTTCAACTCATCCAAATGAAACATGTCAAAATGGTGGTCAATGTCTAGCTAATAATGATATCTCCATTCAACGACCATTTCTTTGCTTATGTTCGAAAGGTTTTCACGGAGATTTATGTGAAAAATCTGATTATCATATAAGTTTCTCATTTGACAAAGATGTTGATATCCCATCATCTATTTATATCTATGGTTTTGCATTCAAAATTACGTTTATTCAAGGTAATCCACGAGATAACTTAGGTCGAGCAATGATATACAAACGAATTTCTAGACAACGAAATTTAGTTCGTCTGTCTTTGAGAGATTCATATCAATTGATTTTCATCGAAGATATTTTAAATAAACAATTCTATTTAATTCAAAATGTCTCTCAAAACCTGATGACAATTGTCACTTCATCAGATCGTTGTTTAAACTTAATGGAAACAGTAAATCTAACTGAATTAAATTCGTATTATCCTCGACGTTTACATTATTACACATTCCTTTGTAAATTGAATTTATTGAATTTATCATGTTTTCTGGACGATATTTATTTATGTATGTGTCTCAGTGACAATGATACTAAAGATCGTCAAGCAATTTGTATGAGATTTAGCAAAGAATTAGTAAATAATTGTTCAGATGATAGTCATTGTCGTTTTCATGGTCAATGTTTTCATTATGATCTTCAGAGTTCTTATTATCATGATGGACCGGGTTGTCTCAAATCAACATGGTGCAAGTGTAATCGATGTTATTATGGTACACAATGTGAATTCACTACAAGTGGTTTTGGCCTATCGATCGACAGTATTTTAGGATATCATATCGAAACTCAGACAAAATTAATTCATCAACCGTTAATTGTACAAATAAGTTTGGTATTAACAATTGTCTATTTCATTTTTGGTTCGATTAATAGTTTATTATCTTTTCTTACATTTAAAAGTCATCGGACACATGAAGTTGGCTGTGGATTCTATCTGTTGACTTCATCGATAATAACATTTCTGTTAACAATTTTCTTCGTTGCCAAAATGTTGATTCTTATTTTCACTCAAATGAACAGCATTGACAATGAATTATTCTTATCAAGCCAATGTTATTCATTAGATTTTGTTCTTCGTTGTTGTCTTTATATGGATCGATGGTTAAGTACATTCGTTGCGATTGAACGAACTCTATGCACAATTCAAGGTGTTAACTTTAATAAAGCAAGAAGTAAACGAATTGCAAAATTTGTAATTAGTTGTCTACTAATTTTCATTATGTGTACAAATATTCACAATTCGATGTATAAAAAATTAATCGATGATGAAAATGAAATGGACGAAGAACATATTAAACGAATTTGGTGTATTAGTGATTATTCTTCAGTACCAATTCTATCGATATATAATAATATAATCCATACATTTCATTTTTGCGTACCATTTATGTGTGATTTAATTGCACCGATTGTTCTTATTATGCAAAGAGCTCGTCATCAAGCTAATGCACAACACAATCGAACATTTCAACGACATTTACGAGAACAATTTCACGTACATAAACATTTATTGTTTGCTCCGATTGTGTTAGTTATTTTAGCCCTACCAAATTTGGTTATTACTTATGTAAGTAAATGTATGGAATCAATCGATGATGCATGGATCTATCTTATTGCTTATTTCATTTCATTTACTCCACCAATACTAACATTTATTATATTTGTTCTACCATCCAAATTTTATAAAGATATATTTAAAAAAGTTGTTAAGCGACATCGAAAGAACATGCAACGATGTTTACGTTTAACTCTCTAAACTGTACATTTAACATATTGACTAATGAACGGAAAGTAATACATAGTTTATATTAGGTTTTGTTTGATCTCGATCAGCCCAATGATAAACAATTTCTTCGGATGTTTTCAACGATTTCATCATTGTATCGTTCTGATTGGGCACTCTAACTAATAGATTTCTGGTGAAATAGTCTTGTTTGTTTTGAACAGAGTATGTTATACGTAATTTGGGCCAGTTGAAGAGTTTATTCCATTGAATAATGAAATGACATGTGAATTCTGCGTTCATTATTCGAACTAATTGAAAGGGATGCTGACAAACACGTATAGCACTTTTAGGATATCCAGGATTGATATCAAATGAAACACTATCAATAACGTTCTTTGTTTGACATTGAACAAATGCAATATATTCATAACGTTGACTCGATGATGATTTTGATTGACAAGAATTTCCAAATTGTATAACTATTTGTTTTTCATTGAGCGAAGAAAAAGGAAAAGAATATGAAGAAAGTTGTGATGATGAAATACAAAGTTTCCGTTGACAATTCATAATTGGACATTCATGTGAATTGATTTTTATTGTTAAACAACAACATGAATAACATAATAAATGACGACAATCACGTAATCGAAATGATTTTAATAATTCATCGTCATTCATCTGTTGATCACACAAATCACATTGTGTTTGAATTGAGTGTTGAAGTTCGTCGTCTTCGACTTTCTCATCATTTTCAATTTTGTCAACAAATAAATCATTATTTTGAACAGTTTGATTTTCATATTCGAATAGAATTGATTTCAATTCTTCTTGAGATTGTCGACAAAGCAGTTCACGATTATATGATGATAAATATGAAACAATTCCACCTGCAATAGATAAACCTTGGGGAAGCGGAGAAGATGAATTTGTTCGAGATATCATTGAAATCGAACTTATATCTCTATCATATTCATGAAATAATTCTAATAATTTCAAATGAGCATTCGATTCTAACCAATTTGGTTGTTTTAAACTTGAATATTCATAATAATGATTATGAGGAATATATTTTCGAACTAATCTTCCAACAGAAACAGGATGACCGTCATCATCGACGTCATACATTAATAATGTTGGTTGTTTCAGACAAGTAAAACGTTGTGGATCATGTGAAACAGGATTTTGTACAGCTAGAAATGATGACATCGAAGGTTTTTCAACTAAAGCATTAAATGAAGAAGCTGCTCCTTGCGACGAACCAATTAAACAATAAGTTTGACGTGTCAACGGTGAAATACAATCGACAATTTCTTGAATAAAATCACCTGGATAAGAACGAATCGTTTGTTTACTACCTTGTGAGCGACCATAACCTGGACAATCGATAGCTACAAAATAATATTTTGAAGGTGAAGATATGGCTGCTAATAATCTTCGAACGAAGTTATTCCAAAACATTGAAGAATTTTCTGGTCCTGAACCATGTACAAGTAAAATACATTTTTGTTCTTCAATATTTCGATATCCAGCTAATCGAGCAAAGATTTTTCCATATGAACGTGTTTGAATATAAATTGTACG
>Ga0209930_1001887_pt1 | contig 28597 bp, 12 predicted proteins | sample ThiBiot_500_biof_2_FD_183948 | JGI IMG/M metagenome (GOLD analysis project Ga0209930, IMG submission 183948) | Wastewater bioreactor microbial communities from Cape Town, South Africa - Thiocy_cont_500_biof (SPAdes) | ecosystem: Engineered > Bioreactor > Thiocyanate-remediating >... | reverse complement strand
ATTTTCATCAAATGATTTTTTAAAAATATCTATCAAAAAATTATTTTAATAATATTTATATTAAAAAATAAATAACGATAATATATGTAAATTAAAGGATATTTTAATAAATAATAATAATTTATACATGATATTTCCAATATATGAATCACTAAATTTGATAGATGATGAATATCCATATATGGTTTTAAATGATAAAGAAAATGTATATGAAGATATATTATCAGCAATAAAATATTTAAAGACAATTAATATTTCACAAAATGATGTTAAAAACGAAAATATTTTATATGATCGTGAAAATGAAAAAAAAATATATTAAATGATTTTGATAGATCTTCTTTTAATTATGGTGGATTACCAGATGAATATAATAAACGAGACATATATCACTTACAATTAATATTATTGAATAAAGAACAAAGAAAAATAATTTATGATGATAAACATAAAAATAATCATATAATACAAGAATTTTAATGTGTAGAAAAATATATAATGAATATGTTCTTCAAGAACAACAAAAACAAGTTAAAAAATAGATTTTTATTGGAATATTGAGTATTTAAATTTAAATAGATTTAGTAAAGTTCATATTATTATTGAAAAAAATTATGAATATATTAAAAATATTACAAATTGTGATGAAAGAATAATTAAATTGTTATTATGTTATATTTTTGGACCAATGACAGAATATATTGAAGAGAATAGTATTTCATTAAAAATAATGTATAAAATTTTTAATATATCTGAAAATTATGTATATAATGAGATAATTAAATTATGTTTATTATTAGATTTTAAATTACCTTATTATTAAATTAATATTCATTGAATATTAATTATTTAAACAACTACGTTAACGCGTATTTTATTATTTATGTTATAATATGATCTGTTTATTTAATATTTTAATAAATTTACATAATAAGTATTTGATTCTATTTAATTATTTAATTAAAAAAGATGCTTTTTTTATTTACGGGTATGATTGTTCTATAAATTTAAAATATATTATATATATATTTAAATATACTTCAAAAAAAAGAAACCTTTGTTTCTTTTGAGAAATTTGTGAAGCAATCTTTAAATATAAAACTAATTTAAAAACATACATTCAACAAATTTAAAATTAATTTAAATAACTTATATTTTATTAATTTATAACTTTAATTTATAACTTTAATTTATAACTTTAATTTATAACTTTAATTTATAACTTCAAAAAAGAGACCAAAGATCTTTTTTTTGAGAAATTTGCAAAGCAAATTTTAATTTATATTTATAAATTAATATTATAACTGTTTTATTTAAAATTCATTCTATTATATAATATTTAATATTAAATTAAACAATAATTGTTAATTTTTTAAATTGTTTCATAAAATTAGTATTAATAATAAAAATTTATGTAAACTGTGTTTACTTGATTTGTTCAGCAAATTTAAACTTTTTAATTTTATAAAAATGAATATTGATAATAAAAATTTAAAAGAATATAATTTAGAAAATATTTTCATTAATTATTTAAATAATACAAAACTAAAATCATTTACAATTATTCTCCTAAATTGTTATTTAATTCATTACAATTTAAAAGGTGGTGTTATATATAATAAAATTTCTTCAAAAAAATTTACTAAATTTATTTCATATTTAACTAGTATAGGTTTTAATTATGAATATATTAATAATGATATATTAATTACTAATAAATTTATTAATTATAATAAAGATAATCTTGGAGAATTTTTAGGGTATCAACAAAATTATAAAATCTATGATTTAAAAAATATTAAAAATTGCTTAAGTATTATAGCCTCTAAATCAAAATTTCCACCTAATACTGACATTATTAATTTCAACTTATCTCAAGGGTATAGTAGATTGGGGAAAATATTAAGTTATAAAAATAGATATGTTGAACTTTGGACGGAAAAATTTGATAAATTATCTTTTTCAAATATAATTTCAATAATTAATAAGTTTAATAATTGTTTAAATAATATAAATTATAATATTTATATAGTAATTAGTTCTAATGAAATTAAAAAATGTATTGTTCTATCCACAATAAATATTAATGATTTTTATGGAGAATATGTTGATATGGGTTTCGGGTTTTAAAATTTTGAAAAAATAGATTATTAATAATAATCTGATTAGATATTTATAACTATTATTATTATTATAAATATTATAAATATTATTATTATAAATATTATTATAAATATTATAAATATTATTATTATAAATATTATTATAAATATTATAAATATTATTATTATAAATATTATTATAAATATTATAAATATTATTATTATAAATATTATTATAAATATTATAAATATTATTATTATAAATATTATTATAAATATTATAAATATTATTATTATAAATATTATTATAAATATTATAAATATTATTATTATAAATATTATTATAAATATTATAAATATTATTATTATAAATATTATAAATATTATTATTATAAATATTATTATAAATATTATAAATATTATTATTATAAATATTATAAATGTTATTATTATAAATATTATAAATATTATTATTATAAATATTATAAATATTATTATTATAAATATTATAAATATTATTTTAAATATTATTATAAATATTAACTGAACTTATAATATAGATTATTATTAATAATCTAATTAAATTTATAAATGTTCACAAATTATTAATTCAGCCAACATTAATGCATCACTTAATGCTGTATGTGATTTTAAATGTGGATAAAAACATATTGGAAAACAACAAATTTCATAAATATTTGTTAATTTACTCGATATTGTTGTTTGTAATTTATCTTTTGATATTATTTTCATTTCATTTTTCAAATCTGTTAATTTATAATCCTTTTTTATCCATTTTATATCATCTTGTGAATTATAATAATAAAATTCCGCTTTTCCTCCATTAATATTTATTAAATTATCTATATATATTCTATATTCATCAATATATATTGAATTTTCAAACAAATCATTAGTATCCAACCATTTGTTTGCTTCTTCTAATTCATATTTATTTGATTCTCTAGTTATATCTATTGGATAAACGACACTTTCATATAAATTATTCAAATTTACACTCGCTATATCAAATATTAATTTATTTTTCTTTGTATATTCTGTGTCTACAACATATTTATTCATATAATCTTTTTTATATATTTTTCTTTTAACCATTTCTACATTTATTATATCATTATGTATATGTATTTGACAATATGCATTAATCATATATTTCCAAACATTATCATGAACGACTGATATAACTTGTTGGCAATTGCCATTTTGTAAATTTATTAAATATGCTGATTTGCATCCTGTCATTGCTTTATACAAATATGTTTGATACATATATTCTTTTGTAAATTCTCCCTTTATGGTTTTTAATTCAATTAATTTATTACCATAATATATATCTATACATCCTTTTAAATATGAATACATTGTTCTATATTCTGTTTCTACTTTTACTTTTGTCTTGTTAAAATATTTATTTATTTGTTTAGCTATATTAAAATATATTTTCATTAAATCATTTATTTCTGTTTCTATTTTTATATCATATCTATTATTCATATGTTGAGAATTTATAAAATCCATTATTCTACAATATAATATATATTCTTTATATGTTAAGTCTATTGGTTTTTTATTATATATTTGTTTTATCTCTTCCATTTCTTTTTCATTTAAATTGTTTATTCCACCATCATAAATTACTAATTTTCCTGTTTTAAAATCTATTCCATTAATAACAATCATTTTTAACAATTCCTTTTTATCTTTTATTGTTATATAATCATTACTACAATATTTTTCAAAAGATTCCGGATATTTATCTTCTAACATTAATTCTACACCTAAACCGCACATTATACCCCAAAAACATTCATCTATTTCATCTGGCTTTTCAGGTAATTTAAAATCAAAATCAGTTATTTGTATTAAACTAACATCTAATTTATTAGCTTTTACAAAATCATTAAATCCAAAATTTTTAACTGTTTCCACAACACCAAATGATTTAACAGTTGCGCTACTATTTGATTCTTTTTCAATAATAGGTCTTTCAATATATTTCAAATATTTTTCATTAACTCCTCTTGGTGGTTTAAAATTATACATGCTTGAAATATAATATAACTTCTTTTTTGCTCTACTGTTCATAACATAAACTAAACTATCACCTTCATCTAATTCTATTGGCCATGGTGGATTTGGATAATCTGATATTCCTAAACAAAAAACAATATCAAATTCTTTACCTTTAGAAGCATGTATTGTTAAAAATGATACAGCGTTTATTGTATGTTTTTCTACAAAAGTAATACATGGAATTTTCATTGACTTTAAAACAGCACATAATTTCATTGACAATGTTGACGTTGCATTATTATTATTTAATGATGGTGTTATTATTGCAATTTGTGAAAATAATGTTTTATTTTCAACATGTCCTAAAATTAATTTTCCAATATTAATAAAACTTTCATCAATGTTAAAATTATTAATTGGTAAAACAATAACATTATCATTATATGATAATTTATTACTTGAAATTAATTCTTTATGAATATTTGGTCTAGTATTTGATAATTCGTTAGTCATTTCCAATAATTTTTCATTTTCAAAGCGATGTGAATATGTTAAACCTATTTTACTAATTTTTATACTTTTATCAGTAATATAATTTATTGATAAATCACTCCATAATTTATTATACCATTTACCTGCTTTACTATTAATTCTTTGTCTAGGGTCTCCAACAATTGTTAAACTAGAACAATTCATATTATTAAAAAAAGCAAATAATAATTCACCTCTTTGTTCATCAATATCTTGAGCTTCATCAACAATAATATGTTTATATTCAGTTGTTAATTTGTATTTTTGTAATATATTAATAGCATGTCTAATATTTTCATTATAATTTGTATAATCAACATATTGAGTATTTTTAAAATTGTAATATTTATTTAAATCATATTGTTTAAGTAAATTAAAAATATAATGTGGAAAAGTATCTAAAGTTGTAACAACACAAGCTTTTTTAAATTCTTTAAAGGATATAAAACCTTTAATACCATTATACATTGATAATCTTTTATAATTTTCTTTAATACTTTCATTAGTGTATGAAATTAATAAAACAGTTTCTTCTTTTAACCTAAAAGCTAATTCATTAGCTACTGTAGTTTTACCAGTTCCAGGTCCAGCATTAACAATTAATATTTTTTTATTTTCGCTAGAATTAGCATAATTTAAAATATATTCTTGTTCGTCTGTAAATTTTACTTCTTTGATTTCAAATTTTAAATCAATATTTTCAGTTAAATACCAAGATAAAATATCTTTATGTGGATGAGCTGATAAAACAGATAAAACTATTGGAAATTTAATACCAGTTTTATCAGCTAAAAATTTAACAAGTTCAGAAGCGTTATATCTTTTAGTTTTTTCATTATAAAAAGATTTAAATGGCTCAAGAAGAGAAGAATCAATTTTATTATAATTACTTTTCCAACATTCAAGATATTTAATTTCATCATTTGTTAAACCACAATCAATTTTAAAAATTTTAAGATCGGAAACAACTCCCCTTTTATACATAACCATTGTATAATCTCTGTTTAAGTATTTAGCCATTTTTATATTAATTTAATATAAAAAATTATTTGATAATTTTATAAATTTTTTACTTAATTATTGCTTTAAACGAGTTTAAATTTTGTATTTTAATTATTATGTTGTTAATTAAATTTATGTGGATAATTATTATGCTTAAATTTGTTTATTTTATATGATTAATTGAACAAATATATTTTTAAAATTATATAAATAAATAAAGTTTATTTATAATTAAATTTACAATATTAATAATTATGTATTATAATCCTAATTATTTTTTAATTATTTTTTAATTATAATATTCAACTATTTTTTTAATTATAATCTTTAATTATTTTTTTAATTATAATCTTTAATTAATTTTTTAATTATAATCTTTAATTATTTAATTATAATCTTTAATTATTTTTTTTGATTATAATCTTTAATTTTTTAATTATAATCTTTAATTATTTTTTTTAATTATAATCTTTAATTATTTTTTAATTATAATTTTTAATTATTATTTAATTATAATCTTTAATTATTTTTTTAATTATAATCTTTAAATAATTTTTAATTATCTTTAAATAATTTTTAATTATAATCTTTAAAATTTTTTTTAATTATAATCTTTAATTATTTTTTAATTATCTTTAATTATTTTTAATTATCTTTAATTATTTTTTAATTATCTTTTTTTTTAATTATAATCTTTAATTATTTTTTAATTATCTTTAATTTTTTATTATAATCTTTAATTATTTATTAATTGTAATATTTAATTTTTATTATAATTTTTAATTAACTTTAATTAATTTTTAATTATAATTTAAATAATTTTTAATCCAATTAAATAATAATAATAATAATTTATTAAATTATTAACATTAAATTAGATATTAAATTGAATATAAATTAATTAATTTAATATATTTATAAATAATTTAATTAATTATATTTTAATTATTTATTAATTAAATTAATATAATTAATTATAAGTTATTTAATTTAATTTTAAATATATTATCTTAATATTTAATAAATTATTAAATATTTTAATGTTTATTATTTTTTCTGAATATAAAGAGGATATGTCAGCGATCCCAATAAACGAATATAATAACACATATAACGGATATTATTATAAATTAACAGGTGTAATTAACGTTAATAATTTAGGAATATATTTAAGTGATTCGAAAGGATCAACAGCAACATCTGGAGATTATTTATTAGTAAGTGATGATTCAAATATATATTTATATAAATATATAAATTCACAATTTTCATCAATTTCAGATATTCCAGATTTATTTATTTTTTATAATAACACACATAATGATGGTAATGGTGATATTTTATTAATATCAGTTAATGATAATACTGCTGATATTATTGATACATTTATTTTAAATAATAGAAAGTTTAGCGGATCATATGTTAGTTCAGAACCTAATGATGTTGATATATATATAGATTCAAATACATATATAATGTATATGATGAAAGAAATTAACAGTGTAGATACATGGATACAAACATATACTTGTTTATCAAAAATGACATTTATAGATTTAAAACAAGATTATAATGACGTTTATATATATTATAATTTATTAAACGAATTAAATCAAGTTAGTATGATATTAATAAATTTTGCCACTGAAGAATATCAAACATTTCAAGGTTATTATACTGATGAATTATTATCTAATAATGATGATTCAACAATTTTAGATAAAATAAGAGATTTAAAACAAGGAAGAGATCCAATTGTAGGTGATAGTCTATTATGTGAATATGGTGGGGGGGGGAATTATGATATATATATATATAATGATGGTATTATGTTTAGAGCATTTATAAATAATTTGCCAAATTTATATATATTATTTTATAATTTATTGGAATTAGAAATTTTAAGCGGTGAATATAATTCAGAATTTTCTTTATATGATAGTTTTTCTCAAAATGATAAGAATATATTTGGAAGTATAGGTAGTTTAGATCCAACAAATGATGGTGATAAAGGAGATTTTTATGTGAATTTTACTGATAACAGAGTACTTATGTATAATGTATCATGGAATTATTGTTATAGATGTTTATATAATTTTAATTTAAATACAAGTACAGAATTATATAATATATATATTCAATATATATATATATATAAACCAATAATCACAAATTTATCCTCAGAATTAGCTTATGGATTTCATGGATATTATAATCCTAATAATAATAATATAACAATTGAAAAATTATATGATATTTTATCTAATTTAAGTGATATAAAATATAATAATGGTAGTTATAATAATAATATATATATTAATAATGGAGATTGTTTGATGATAAATTCTATAGATGATGAATCAAATTTAATTCACAAATTATATAAAATAAAAATAACAGATAACATAATAGATTATTTCCCTATAATTATGGATTCAAATTATTTTATATATTTTTATAACACATTAAATGATTATACAAAATATAATAGTTGTTCGATAAATATTACTGAATATACATTAATAAATCAAAATTTTCAAATTTATAATATGACTGGAAAAATTACAAATGATGGCGTTTTACCTTCTAATAACCTTGATGGTGAATTTTTATTAAATTTAGTTAATAGTCAATTATTACAATATTACAGTGAATGGTTTAATGTTAAAATATGTAATTATAATTATATGTATTATAATATAGATGTTGATGACCCTCATGAATATCATGTAACAATGGATATTAATGATAATGTTACAATTACTCTTATTGATAAACCAATCCCTCCAGAAGTTATATCATATTATAGTGGGTTTTATTTAGATGATGTTATTATAAATGTTAATTCATTGAATCCAAATCCATTTCCTAATTCACCATATATGTTTGAGGTTTATAACTCAATGATAGATAAAAGAGGTTATTGTTATATTGGTGATACATTATTAGCAAAAGATGGATATTCAAAAAATGCTATTTTTACTATAACACAATTGAGTTTTAATCAAGATAATGAAATTCAAACTATTAATGTTAAAACTATAGCAATAACTGAAGATGTATTATTTTATAACATGTATAATCTTAATGGATATTATGGTAATATTATATTATTAAATAGTAATGATATTAATATTAATTATGATATATTTAGTTATAAAGATACTACATATTATGGTATACAAGGAAATGGAATACCTACACAAAAACCAAGCGGTACTAATATATATTTAGATTTAAACACTGGTTTTATGTATAAATATATATCAAAATGGGTAAAAATGTATACATGTTTAATAGATTTATATTATATTAATATATCTGATGGTAACATGATTAATATTTTCTTTGATGTTAATTCTTATGGAACATTTTATGTATATCAAATGATGAGTAATAATCAATATAATGGAAATTATACAACATATTATTCAACTCAAGAATTAGATTCATCATTAACATCAATAACTGATTTATTGTGGTGTTTAAATGACGCAAAAAAAAGTATGGGTGTACCATATGATTTACTTTTAATTAAATATGATGGTTTATATAATGTATTTATATTTTATTCAATATTACCTTTGAATGTTCTTCAATTGCGAGATGTATCTATAGGAGAATATATATTTTTTGATGCTAGTAAAAAAACATACATATATATTGAAAATAATGTTCTTACAGAAGCATATAATGTCCAATTTGATCCAAATTCTACTGATGAAGAAATTATTGCAAAAATTAAGTCAACTATGGATACTACAGTGAATATAATGTATATAGCAACACCAGTATTAATTGTAGGAACAGAAACAACAAAATTTCAAGGTAGTAATTATGTTGATGGTTATATTAATGAAAAAGATAATCCAACACCTCCAGATCCTAATGAAAATTTAAAAAAAAATACTCTTGTAGATTTATATGTTAATGATGTTAAAATAAAAGGTTATAGGAAAGATGAAATAGCGGGGTTAGGTATACAAAGTACTGAAAATAATTTTACAATAGAATGGTATTCAACATTTCCTAGAACAAATATGTTACTAAGACAAAATCCATTTAATAATGTTAATGTAACTTATAATTCAAGTGGAACTATTATTGATGTATCCAAATATCTTAATAGTGCTGGATATACAAATAAAATAAAATTTGAAGGTATTGTTTATTATGGTTCAAATTTAAATCCTACAAATTTAACATTGGATACTTATTACTTGATAAATAATGATTTAAATAAAGGTAATATATTATATTATAATGTAGATTTATCTTCTTCTGAAGAAAAATTATTTACTGTCCCACAAGCATATATTATGTCTTTTACTGATAATATAATAACATATTATGTATATAACGCTGGAGAAAATAATTATTTTATAACTACAAATCCATCATTTAATGGTAAAATATTAGATGCTTTACCAGATAAAACCAATTATAAATTTGGTGACTTAATATCTATAAAAGATAGAGGAATATTATATGAATTAGCTTATGATGAAAATGATGTTGATGTTTTAGAATGGAGAATATTATGTGATAATGATAGATATTATTTTACAGATAATGATACTGGAATTACATATGTTGTTAATGATGTTGACAGTGATTATAGTTATTATTTCCCAAAATCTGATGAAACTTATTATGTTGGGTATGTTATTACTGATTTTGATAATACTAATTTTGTTGAAAATGAATATTATTCTCTTAATTTTGATTCTGGTTCCCTAGATGGTAGAACATATAAACTTGGAGATATTTGTTTATATAAAGATGGAAAATTGAATGTGGTATCTATAAATAACATTAATAATATTGAAACAGTTAATGATTTTATAAATACAACAACTATATATAATTATAATAATTATTCAATATATAATAAAACAAATGGAAATTTAATTAATAATAATTATATAAATAATACATATATATGTTATAGTTATTTGAGATTAGTTATAACTGGTGAAGATAGCTTTTCATCAAGTGATACATATTATCAATTAAATAATTATAATGGATATTCATTGAAATTAAATAATGCTTCTATTTATCCTGATGTAAATTATAAAGAAAATAGTTATTTATTAGTTTATGATGATAATAATTTATGTAGATTATATTTAAGATATAATGATAATTATGAAATGATTAATTTTTATAAAATAATATATAAAGATAAATCTACTGGTAAAATATATTTTATTTATAATAATCAATTACAAAATAATAATGTTATTTCTCAAATAAAACCAGGTATTAAACTTAATAATGCTATAGAAAGCAAATATGTTGAACATGATGGAATTTTCAATTCAACAAAATCAATAAACTTATTTAAATCTACTACTAGAACAATTAAACAAAATATTGATGTTTTATCAACTGGATATATTAAATTAGATATTCAACCACCATTAAATTCTATATTAATAAATAATTGTGTATCTGTTATTAAAAATAATGATGGTGAATATTTATTTAATTCTAAAGATATATTAAATCAATCTAATATATATGTTGAATATATTATTAATGGTGAAATAGTTACATTAATATATTTAATATCTAGATATACTATAATTGAAAAAATATCATCATCAAGTACTTTTAATGGCAGTTTTGATTTTGAATCGGAAACTGAAATATTAAATACATATATATTAAATAATAGTATAACATATACAAATTTAATAGGAGATTATTTAACTAATGGAATATTGACAATACCTAAAAATGGAGTTTATAAAATTAGCATAACAATAAATTATAAATATGATGCTGTAGTTGGTGATGTTTCTGGTTTTGATAATGATAATTCGCCATTTTATTCATTAAATTATTTAAATAATAGTGTTATAGGTTCCCAAATATCTATAGGTAAACCATTATTAACTAACTATAATACCATAAGTGGTAAAAATTTTACACCAATCACTAATGGAACAGTATCAATTAATGTTATTAATTCATTTAATGAAAATGATCAATTAGTTATAGTTTATAATTTAATGAATTATCAATTAAATATTGAATATTCAAATGGATATTTTAATTTGATTAAAATTAATTAATTATAATTTATTAAATTATAATAAATTTATAAATAATATTATAATTTATTAAATTATAATAAATTTGCGTAGCAAATTCCAATGCGCCCTTGGCGCAAGGAATTTTCTTCAAAAATTCTCGAAAAACTTCAAGTAAAAAGAAACCAAGGTTTCTTTTTACGAGGTGTTAACCGTTTTTCTTGAAGATATAGATAATAATATTATTGTTTTATTAAATTATTATAAATTTATATAAATATATTTTATTAAATAATTTATATTTAAAATAATTTGTATATTATCATAATTTAAATTTTATTTAACAAAGTTAAATTATATTTTATAAAATAAATTATATTTTATAAAGTAAAATATATTAAAATATAAATTATAATATATTTTTATATAAATAAATATTAAAATATAATGTAAAAATATATATTATATTATATAATATATTATTTGATATATTTCATTAAAATTAATATATTTTAGAATTAATAAAATTATATAATTAACTTTAATTTTATATCCTTTAAAATAAATATTATTAAAAATATAATTTAATAAATTATATTATCAAAATAATAAAATTTAATTATATATTCATTGAATATATAAATTCTGATATTCGTTATGACATTTATTTATTTTTAAATGTTTGTTTATAAACAACTGGATAAGATAATAATTTCTTTAGAAAATCATAAGAATTATTATTTGCAAAATCTGTTAATTCTTTAGGAACATTTTTATTAAAACATACACTCAATACTTGAGTTGAGTGCATATAATATCCATATTTAAATGGTGGCATAGAGTCAAACATATCATAAATAATTTCAACTGGATCGTGATTTTCATAATCGTTATCATCATCATCTTCTGAACAATTGTCAAAATTAAATTCATTTGTTGTTATATTTATATCACATGTCGATAAATCTGAACAAACAATATAATATCTTGTTTGTTCTTCATTATTTTCTTCGAAAACCGTGGTGATAATTGAAATTGTTTTAGTTGACATTTTTTAAAAAATTATAAATATTAAAAATTCATTTTATAAATTTATTTAATTATAAAATAAAATAAATTAATATTCTTTATATTATGTAATTTTTAATTAATTAATATATATATTAATATATTTTATTTAATAATATGTAATATAATTCAATAGAAAGAATATATTTTTAATAATTATTCAATTTTTTAAAATTTATAAGAAATTATTCAATTTTTTAAAATTTATAAGAAATTATTTATTTTATTTATTTAAAAAATTTAAAAATTGAATTATATATACTAATTCATGAAAACGATATTTTTTTTGGGTTCTCTTATATAATTTATTTAAAAATTTTTTAAAAACTGAGCGAGAAATTATTTATTTTTTATTAAATTTATTTAAAAAATTTTTTAAAAACATAGCGAGAAATTATTTATTTTTTATTAAATTTATTTAAAAAATTTTTTAAAAACCGAGCGAGAAATTATTTATTTTTTATTAAATTTATTTAAAAATTTAATAAAAACTAAACAAAAATTATTTATTTTTTATTAAATTTATTTAAATTTTTTAAAAACTGAACAAGAAATTATTTATTTTTATTAAATTTATTTAAAAAATTTTTTAAAAATTAAACAAGAAATTATTTATTTTTTATTAAATTTATTTAAAAAATTTTTAAAAACTGAGCAAGAAATTATTTATTTTTTATTAAATTTATTCAAAAAATTTTTTAAAAACTAAACAAGAAATTATTTATTTTTTATTAAATTTTTTAAATAAATTTTTAAAAACTAAACAAGAAATTATTTATTTTTTATTAAATTTATTTAAAAAAATTTTTTAAAAATTAAACAAGAAATTATTTATTTTTATTAAATTTATTTTAAAATTTATTAAAAAACTAAATAAGAAATTATTTATTTTTATTAAATTTATTTTAAAATTTATTAAAAAACTAAATAAGAAATTATTTATTTTTATTAAATTTATTTTAAAATTTTTTAAAAATTGAATTAACTACGTTAATTCTCGAAAACGATATTTTATTAAAAAATTAATTATTTATTATATTTTATATAAACCAACGATATTTCTTAAAGAAGTCTCTATTGATGATATAACAAGAAATTATTTATTTCATTTAAAATTTAAAATTGTATATGAAATTATTTTTTTAATTATATAAACTTCTATAGATTATAAAATTTATATAATTAAAAATTATATTATTTAATTTTAAATATATTTTAGATTACTATAATATAACTTTATAATTTAAATAATATCAACTTTATAATTTAAATAATATCAACTTTATAATTTAAATAATATCAACTTTATAATTTAAATAATATCTTTATAATTTAAATAATATCTTTATAATTTAAATAATATCAACTTTATAATTTAAATATATAATTTAAATTATTTTAATTAATTATATATTTTAAAATAATTATATTTGAATCAAATATAATATATTATTAATTAATATAAATATAAATATATAATAATTAATTTATAAATATTATATTAATTAATTTATTAAAGTAATATAAATATATAATAATTAATTTATAAATTATATTAATTAATTTATTAAAGTAATATAAATAAATAATTTATTAAAATAAATTTTCTTCGCAAATTCTCGAAAACAAAATTTTATTAAAATAATTATATTTTTTTGAAAAATGAAATTATACGCTACTTTACCAAAATTCGAGTTTCCATCAACTACTAACAATTCTCCATTTGAACGACAAAAGAAGATAGTTAATAGATTAAAATTAGATTATAATATTGATAATATTGAATCTGAATTATTAACTTGGAATTATGTTAGCGAAAAATTTCTTCCATTTAGATATTCTCAATTCTTACAAAATTCATATTCCTCATTTAAAAATGGATATAATACAGACTTCTTAACAATTGCTAAAAATGGAGATAAATTATTAACACCTTGTAATTTTCCTTTAAATAAATCATATATTATTGATAGGCCTGAATATTTAAATATTCCATCTTTTGCTACTGATAATTTAACTCCTATTTTTGAAAACTTAAATAAATCTGTTCTCATGGCATTATCTGATTGTATTTCAGCAGCTGACTCTATTTTAAATGGTGAAAATAAAGTTGTAGCTATTCCATGTCATCCAGGACATCATTCAAATAATAATTATTTTGGTGGTTATTGTTATATTAATAATGCATTATGTGCATATAAATATTTAAAAGAAAATGGTAAAAAACCATGTATTATTGATTTAGATTTTCATTTAGGTGATGGTTTTAATGGATGTAAAGATGCAGTTAGTATTAATATTAATCCTTATGTTGATTATCCATATTATAGTGTTGATAATTTAAAACAATTTTCATTTAATGGAGGAATTAATATTGAATCCTATAATAAATTATTAAATAATGCTTTTGAATATTTATCAAATAAAAATGATTATGATACTGTTATTATTTCATTTGGTCAAGATACTTATTTAAATGACCCTGAAGTAAGAAGTGAAAATAGAACAAAAATAGATTTACAAGATTATAAATTAATGTCAATTAAACAATTTACAAATGATAAAAATGTTCTAGTTATTCAAGAAGGTGGTTATAGTGATAAAACAGATATTATTATGTCTAACTTTTTGTCATGTTTATAAATTATTAATATTTTAAAATATATCAATGATATATTTATCAAAAAAATTAAATATTTTATAAATTATAATCATAAAATATTTAATTTGAGATTGTTTATAATACACTTTAATATTATTTTAATAAGCTTAAATATAATTAATTTAAATATGTTAATTTAATTTGATAATATTTATATAACTAATATCATAATTAACATTAACTTGATAATTACTTAAATTATATACTATTACTAATTTTTTATCTTTTTCTAATTCTAATATTGAACTTATATTTACTGAAGAATTTGTTATTGGATAATATATATTTGATTGTGGTATATTTACATTAGTTATTGGTATTTTACTTTTAACTATTTCTTGTCCTATTATTAAATTATCATAATAATTTATTGAATAATATGGTGTTTCATCTAATTCAAAATTAGTTACACTTGAATTATATTTATAATTTATTACTATTTTTATATTATATAATCCAGACGATGGTACTGTAAATATACCGTTTGTTAAATAATCATTATTTACAAATGTAAAAATCCTATATATATCTACGTTCATTAGCGCATATTTTGTTTCTGGTAAACCTACAAAATTAAAATTTCCAGTAAATGAACTTATTGTTATTTGTCTTATTATTTCACTATCTCTATGTATTATATATAATAATTCATATATTAAACCACTTTCACTATATTCAAAATTTATTGATATATTTCCTACTTTACTTGAATCAAAATACCAATAATCATTAAATAATATAATTGAACATTTATTTGAATAATTATTTACTACATGTTTTGCTGTTTTTGGTGGTTGTTCTATAAATTTTATATATCCTGTTTCATCATAAATTACTTGTTTTATTATTCTTGAGGTATTACTTAATAAATTTATACTTTTATTTAAATTATTAAAATTATTATTAATATATTTTGTTATAATAGCATTATTTAATTTTGATTTTAATATTTCTATTATTTTTCCTTCGTATTCATCTATTAATTCTATCATATATGATTTCCCTTTTAATTTATCATTATAATATGTTTTATTTAATAATTTTATTGGTATATTTTTATTATATAATTTTACATTTGTATTTATATCTAAAACATTTTCATAAATTAATATATAATTTGTATCCTTATAATTTGGTAATACTGGATTTTCTAGATCATCAACTTTAAAACTATATCCACCATATTCTTTTAATCCAAAATATTGTCCATTAAATACAAATATTTCATTATTATCAATATTATATATTTGATATGGTGTATTATTTTTAGATATTATATTTAATTGGTTATTTTTATATAAACATATATTTGGTTCATAAGTTAATGCATAATATTCACCATCAACATAATTAGTAAAACTTGAATCTATAATTTTGCCTATATAATAAGATGTTAATGATTTTTCAAAAACATATGCTGATGGTAATCCAACATTATTTGCAATATATGTAATATTTTTATTAATATCAAAAAAATAACATTGCTCATCACACAATTCATCCCATTGATAATCTAAATAAATATTATCATCTGTATTATAAGATAATTCATATACTTTTGCATCTGTTTTTAATAAAATTAAATCACCTAAATTATAATCATTTATGTCTGGTAAGGTATCAACAAGGTAACCTGAAAAAGTTGCATCATAAGTTGTAAAATATTGAGAATTACCCGAATTAATTAAATATTGTGATTTTGGATCATTAATAATATTAAGTTTTAGAGTAGGTAATACTCTATAATAACACCACATTTGTGTAGTAACTCCAGAAATTACAACATTAGAATATATCACAACACCACCATAATATTTATTACTATCTAAATATAATATTGTTCCCAAATCTCTATTTGTTGGCAAATCATTACCAGTAAATATTTCAACATCATCAAAAACAATAATATTATCTATACCAGCACTACTATTTGCCATCAAAGTATTTAAAACTGTGGTTCCACTAGTATATAAATTAAAAACAGTAAAAAATGGGTTTACACTATAATTATATTTATACAACCCTAAAAATGCATAAATATATTCTCCATTATATAATTGTGTAAATTTATTTGCTTCCAATTCTATATTATAATTTCTATCCTTAATAATAACAACAGGTTCCATATATCCATAAAATTCTTTAATTGATGGATCAAAAATTAAATTAGTAAGTGTTGCTGTATTATTTGCTTTATTAATATAATAAATATTAGGACCAGCTAAATTATAATATAAATATTCTGAAGAATCAATATTTATTTGATTAACATATGGTGGTTGTAATACTTCAATTCTTAAAATTTTCAAAATACCATCTATTTTAACTAATATAAAATCACCAATTAAAACAGGCGATTTTTTAACTGATAATAATGAATTTATTACATCTACATAAATATTGGATGATGTGGTTAAATTATCAATACTATAATAAGCTTGATAATTGCCTTCATAATTTTGCTTATCATTAACATCATTATATATAACACCATTAGAATTACCAATTAATGGGTTAGATGAAAATACTGTAGTAACATTTACAGTATTACCATCATATTTATATTTAAAGTTATAACAGTTGGTAATTGTTTTATACCATGATTGATTATATGTATATAATAAAAATAAATCAATATTTAAACAAAATGTATTAGTTATAGAAGGTGCAGTGATTGGTGTTCCATGAATAGCGATACCATCAAAAATATTTTTTTTATTATCAAAAGTTGAACCCACTGAAAAAGATGATTCATTAATAGTTAATATTTTTGATTTATATTCATCAAATGAATTATTACAATAAAATAAAATTGTTTCCGTTATTGGATAATAATCAATATCTAAATTTTGATTATTTGATATAACACATATAATAAATTTATTTGTTGATCGTGATTTAATTATTAATGCATCTCCAGCAAATATAGTGTTTAAACCATTTAATTCTTTGATAATATTTGTAATAACTTCATAATTATATTCATTAATTTCATCATTTGAAAAATATCCTTGATATAATGGTTTAGATGATGTAATATTTTTAATTATAGTATTATTGGTTAGTAAATTAGTGTTTATAGTATATAAATTAATGTTATCTGTAAAATATAAAAATTTGTTATTAGTAAGTAATGGAAACCAATCATTACCATTAAATTGAAATAATTTTTGTTGAACATTATTATTAGTATTTAATAGTAAATCACCTTCAATATAATTATTTGATGGAAAAATATTATTAGCATAATTACCAATATAACCATATAAATTATTGGCTAACATATCTAAGCTATAATTTAATTGTGTAATATTATTACCAATAATATTTTGAGATGATATTTCATAATCATCTACATTTAAAAATGCAGAATTTGTAACAATATTTGATATAACATTTAAATTAGGATTTAAATTAACAACAGAAACATATACATCGTTTGAAGTTTTAAATAATAAAGTATCTTCAATATTAACATAATATCCATTTAAATTTTGAATAACTTCAACAACATTTAATTGTGTTTGTAAATTATTAGTTGGTATTTGTAATATAGTATTAATATTATAATATCCTTGAAACATATTAATATCTATTAAATCTTTATTGATTAAAATATTTTGCAAATTATTATATTTAACATAACCTAATAAATGTATATCGTAATGATTATAATTATATTTATACAAAGATTTAAATGTTTTAAGCCATGAATAACCATCATAGATATAAATATTATTGTCAGCAAAACATAAATATTCTAAAGATTTATCATCAAACATAGTAGGATAACTAACACTAAAATAACCATCAATAGTATATTTTGTTTGATCAAAATAATCAAGATAAACACCATTAAGTAATAAATTATTTTTACCATTCATATTATATTTTACAATTTGTAAATTAGCTATATCATAAAATAAAATAAAATCATTATTTAATTCTTTACTTAAAGTAACAACATTATCAATAATAATATAAATATTATATTTATTATCAGAATATAATAATATAGTATCACCATTAATAACATTTTTACCACCTTTTAATTTTATGATATCATTAATAACATCATCATCATTATCAAGTATAAAACCTTGATATCCTTGATATTCACTATCACTAAAATTAATAATAATAGGTGAATCAGGAATAGTTAAATTAGGTTTAATATATAAAATATAAATAACATTAGGGTTAGTATTATTACCATCATTAGTAGCAATATATTTATTTTTAGATAAAGTTGTTATTATAGGTATCCACATATAATTATTTTCATAATAATTATAACATAAATATAAATTACCATTAGAAGTATTTAAATATGTTTTACCTACGTTATTAATATTTGCATTTGATGGTTGTGAATTACCATATAAACCTTCAAATAATATATCATTATCAAAAACATTAACTTGTTTTGTATCAATATTTTTAATAATCATATAATGTTCATCAATATTACTATAAAAAATATAATAATCAGAATTAATAATAATTTGAGAAAAACCAGAATTATTTTCTGTATCATTAGTATATTTTTGTAATAATATTGTATTATTTGATAATGAATGAACTAATAAATAATCACCAATTTTAGGTTTAATAGACTTTATATTATATAACATATTATAATAATTAACATCATTACTTTCAATATAATAACCATTAAATAATGTTGTAATACTATTCATAGAAGTTACTTCACCGTTGATATTAATATTAACACTATATAATATATTATTATAAATATACTCAATAGTAAAAACATTAAAATAAGAAACAACCCAAGAATTAATATCAACACATTGATATATTTTATTATCTAATTCATTAATTAAAAAATCACCAATATTACCTTGAGGAAAAACATTGTTAGTAATTAGTCCAATATAAGGTTCATTAATATTGTGAGTAAATTGAATAGGTGAAAGAGTATTATATTCAATATGTTGTGATCGAATAATACCATTAGCAATATTTAAAAAAGTAATATTATTTAAATTATCATTATATGTAATAATTAATTCGTTAGAAATTATATTAATAGTACATGATGAATATGTATTATTAATATTAACTAATAAAATATCATAAATATTTATAAAAGAATGTTTATAATTTTGTAAAATTTCTAAAACACGAATATCATTTTTACTAGTCATGGTTTTGGTGGGATTATAAAAACCACGATAAATATTATCGTCAACAGATTCATTTAAAATAGAATATATATATAAATTAATATAACTAGAATAAGACAACATGGAATTATAATTAAATTTATATAATCCTTTATAGTTAACCAACCATTCATTATTAATATTTATATATAAATTATTATCTTCTAAACTCATATAATAATCACCAATAACATTAATATCAGGAATAACATTACCAGTTAAACCAATAAAAGAATATAAATGTTGATCAAAATTATTTAAAAATATAACTTGATCTTGATTAACTTTCAAAACTTGAAGAAGTAATAAATCATTAAAGACATAATAATGTGAAAATATTGGTATAGTAGAATATGAGCTAGTTGATGCATCATTAATAACATAAATAATATATTTATTATTAACATTTTTAGATAATAAAGTATCACCATTAATTATAGGTCTATTACCTTTTAATTCAATAATTTTAGAAATAACATCATCAACAATAGTATCAATAAAATATCCTTGATATCCCTTATATTCTTCTGTTACAAAATTAATTTCTTCTACTAAAGTATAAACATCAGTTGGATAAGTATATATTATATATTTATTAATATACTCACCATTTACACCAAAATAAATATTTCTAGTTAATGTATTAAATATTTTACACCAAATATATAAACTTTGAGTATACACACATTTAAATAAACCACCGGAAATTGTATTTAAATAATATTTATCTAAATCACTAGAAATTGCGTTTGTTGGATCATTTTCACCAATACTTCCAGAAAAATTATTTGTTAATAATGGATCAAAAGAACCAATATTTGAAGAAATATTAGATGAAATTAACAAAATTGATGGTGAAAAAGTATTAATAAAATCACCATTATTACTATAAAATATGAAATTTGTTGGAATATCAATAATTGATAATGATTCATTCCCAATATATTTAAATAATCTAAATATATCGTCCTTTAATAATAAATAATCACCAACCACAGGATTATCACCTTTTAAAAATTTTAGAATATCATAATTATTTTTATTAGTGTTAGATTTAATACCATAATAACCAGTATATGTTGATGGTGTATATATAATTTCGTTTAATGAATAATTTTCTTGTCCAACATTAATAATAATAAAATTATTAAAATATATATTTTGTGATATAGTATTTAACATAACCCAATCGTCATTAATATAATGATAAATATTAGCATAACCACCAATATTTGAATTATCAACCAATTGATATTCATCACCAATATTAGGTTTTCCATTTGGATTATTCTCAGAAATAACACCATTAAAATATAAATCATTAGTATCAACAATTTCATAAATTTTATAGTTATATTCACCTACATTATTAACAAAATAATTATTATTAGGTGTATTAAAGAAAATTTTAGTTAATGTATTACATAAGAATTTATAATATTCATTAGCATAATAAACATTACCAAAACCACCTAATTCATGAGAATTTTGTAATATATATTCATCATCATATTCTTGTATAGAATTAATATCGTTAGTAGTAATAGTGGTACCTTCAATTATTTCATCTCCTAAATCCTGAATAATTAAATATATATAATTCTCATATCCTGTATTATATACTAAATAATTAGTAGATGCTGGTATATCATTAAAAGTATAACTTTTTAATGTTGTAAACATAAATAAATTATAACCATACATATTTGTTGGATCAACATCATTATCTACAATAAATAAAAATCCATAATTTTTAGACTTAATATTATCATATGATATAATTGTTTTATCTATATCAATATTTAATGTTAATGGTTTTTCACCTATAAAATTTGTATTTTCATTATCATATGTAGAATATTGAGTAACTCCATTACGATTATATACATTACTAACTAAATAAATATTCTCATCATTAGCATAAAATAAAAATTTACTAGGTAAATAATCAATCAATACAAATTTACCATTACCCTCAATATTTGTTACCTGTATAGCATAATAAACATTATAATATCTAATTAATATAATATCACCTACTTTTGGATATAATATAAAAATTTGAGTATATATTAACATAATTGGAAAGTTATTAATATCATTTAATGGTGTTGTGATAAGTTCTTCATTATATATACCATTATATAATGTGAACTTTGGTTCTATATATATTTCAACATTAAAATTTTCAGAACCAATATTAGTAACATAATATATAGTATTGGTAATGATATCAGTAAAAAAAATATCACCAGCAGATGAATATATTTGCCAATTATTATCATCATAATAATAAATATGACCTCTACCCCCAGCAATTGAATTATTAACAAGTTGATATTCTTGACCAATAATTGGTGGTTGTGTAGGTATATCATTAACAATAATACCATAAAATATATAAATTGGATCAACTGTATAATTTATATTATAATTTATATTTCCACTATTTTTAACAGTATATACTATATCTGTAGTAGTATCAGTAAATGATATTAAATTTGAATCAATAGTTAATAATTCTTTTGAATTACCATCATAATAATAAATATTACCATAACAACCTAATTCACTATAATTCTGAATATCACTACCACTATCATAAAATTTAATAGAATCTTGTAATATATATAATGGATTAGATCCATAATTAACATCATCAATATTATTCGTGGTATATATTCCACTAAATGTTGTATTATAATTTATTGATGTATTTATATTAACATAATAATTATTTTCTGAACCAGAATTATATACTAAATAACTAGAACTTGAAACAGTATCATCAAAAATATAATTTGTTAATGTTGTAAACATTAAAACCCATTTACCATAAACAGGGTCTGAACTAACACTATTATCATAAATATATAGATAACCTAAATTTTTATCACTTGAAATAATAGTACCGTTTGGATAAATATCCTCAAAATTTTGAGATGTATACATAATAGCATTAAAGTTATTATTCATATTAAAATTATATTTCATATATCCACGAATATCAACATCCGTAGCAATAAATATTGTTGGTGTATATATTACAGCATCAATATTTTCACCAGCAAAAAGTAAACTGAAAAATAAAAAATTTTTAGGTAAATTATCAACTAAAATATAAGTACCACCAATACTATTATTTATACTAGTAATTTTACATATATAATTTTCATATGTTACACCAGAATCAGCATATCTATAAGTTAACAAATAATAACCTATTTTTGGAATTACTTTTAAATATTTTTCAAAAATGTAAACAATACCATATTGATTTACTATATCAATCGTAACATATTGATTAAAATATCCGTGATATAATTCGCTATTCATGATAGCTCTTTTAACTTAAAAATTTTATAAAATATATTTTAAAATTACGCAAAAAAAATTTTATAATTATAAATTCAATAAATATATCATTGATATATTTAGATTTTGAAAAATTCATCTATTATATTTCCTAAATTATTAATATAGCACAATGTATTATTAGTGAATCCAGTATTAAATAATTTATAAATTTTAGTATTATTATTTTTAACATCAACATGTTTACAAATAACACATAATAATTTATTTTTATTATTATTTTTATTATTTTCTACAATATATTTAAATCCCCTATTCATTTGCTGTCCACCACCCCATAAATCCATTTGATTCATACCAACTAAAGTTTTATCTAATTCTTTATTATAAATATACCAATCAGGAATTTCTGAAGTTTCATAATGTTCACATCTTTTTTCAAATTTTACATCAAATTTATCATTGTCTAATTTTAAATCATTTATATAATTTTCAATAATCTTATTGAATTTATTTCCTCTGATGACACCTTTAGTTCCAGCAGGAATAATTTTTATAATATATTCATCAATTATCTGCTTAGCTGAATCAGGACAATATTTTTGTAGAATATTATTTAATTCGATAACTTTATTTTCTACTGAATTTGATTTTTTATAATCTTCCAATAAATTTTCATCAGTTAACATATTTATGGTTTTATGACATACTTGTGTATTTATTTCATTATTTATTTTCTTGATATCCATTTATAAATTAATTTGTTTAAAATTATATTTCACTTTATTAAAATTTATAAATCACTTTATTAAAATTTATAAATCATTTTATTAAAATTTATAAATCACTTTATTAAAATTTATAAATCACTTTATTAAATTTTATAAATCACTTTATTAAAATTTATAATTCAATTATTTAAAATTTATAATCAATTTATTTAATTTATAATTCAATTTATTTATAATTTATAATAAATTTATTTAAAATTTATAATTCAATTTATTTAGAATTAATAAATTTATTTAAAATTTATAATTCAATTTATTTAGAATTTATAATTCAATTTATTTAGAATTTATAATTAAATTTATTTAAAATTTATAATTCAATTTATTTAGAATTTATAATTCAATTTTAATAATTCAATTTATTTATAATTTATAATTCATTTCTGTAATTTTTTGTAATTTTATTATTTTATAAATTATTTTATAATATATTTATAAATTTATCTTTAAAAAATTTTGAACAAATAATTAAAAATATAAATTAAAATGAATTTGGATAAATATTATACAAAGTCATCCACAGTTAATTTGATTAAAGAATGGATTATTAATAATATTAACATTAATAATAATTTAATAATTGAACCAAGCGCTGGTAATGGTTCTTTTATAAATATGATTAAAGAATTATCTAATAATTATCTATTTGTAGATATTTCACCAGAACATAATGAAATTAAAAAATTAGATTATTTGGAATTAAATATTGATAATTTGAAAAATTCTCATGTTATTGGAAATCCACCATTTGGTAAACAATCATCTTTAGCTATAAAGTTTATTAAAAAATCTTGCGAATTCTGTGATTCTTTTTCATTTATATTACCTAAAAGTTTTAAAAAAGATTCTTTAAAAAAGCATGTAGATAAATATTTTCATTTAATATTTGAACATGATATTCCTGATAATTCATTTATTTATAATAATTGTGAATATAATGTTCCTTGTGTTTTTCAAATATGGAAGAAAATGGATTATGAAAGAGAAAAAGTTCAAGTTTTAGAACCATTAAATTATAAATTTGTTAAAAAAGATGAAAATCCAGATATTTCTTTTAGAAGAGTTGGTGTTAATGCTGGAAATATTGATATAAATTATCAAGATAAAAGTATTCAGTCTCATTATTTTATTAAATTTGAAAATGTATTAAATGATGAAATATTATCAAAATTAAATAATTTAAAATTTGAATTTAATAATACTGTTGGACCTAAATCTTTATCAAAACAAGAAATTATTAAAGAATTTAATAAATGTATATCTAATAACTGATATTATATATTTAATAAATATATATATTTAAAATATAATTAATTTAAATATTATTTAATTAATTCTCATTAAAATATTTTTAAATATTATTCTTTAGAAAATAATATCATAAAATAGTTTAATAAATATTTATTAAATATTTATTAGATAATATTTTTAAATATTAATTATATTTTAATTTTATTTTATTTTAATGATATTAATTATATTTTAATTAATATTATTCTATTTTATTTTAATACATTATTATATAATATTTATTAAAATACTATATAATTATTAAAAATTATTAATAACTTACGGGAACTAAAGTTCCCTCAATTTTGAATAGCAAAATTAATTATTTTATATAATGCTTGTATTAAATTTATTAAATATTCTATTTATTTGAATATTATTTATTTAAACTTTTATTTTATTTTAGATATATTTGAATATTATTTATTTAAACTTTTATTTTATTTTATATATATTTGAATATTATTTATTTAAACTTTTATTTTATTTTATATATATTGGAATATTATTTATTTAACATTGGAAAAATATATATAATAATTATTTTATAAAATTTATATATTTTTTCGATATTTATGATTATAAATAGACGGTTATCCTTTGTATATAATTATTATACATAACTTGATATATACATATATATCAAGTTATGACATCAATTATATAAAAACGATAACAAATTTATTTATTTCATAATTCTGAAATTTGTATAATTATATTTTTTTATTTGTGATATTAAAATTTAATAATAATATAATATTGTAATATTTTTCATTATTTATATTTATTTACAATATAAGTTTAGAATAATATCATAACCAATATTTCATTAAAATATTAATTATTTTATTAAAATATTTAATATTATAAAAGTTAACATATAAATTATTTCTCAATAATATTTATTAAATATTATTAAATATTAATAATTTATTAAAAGTTTAATACTAAAATTATTTCCTAAAATAATATCTTGAAAATATTTAATAAACGTTTTTTGGATAATATTTAGAAAAACATTTATTAAATAATATCTTGAAAATATTTAATAAACGTTTTTTTTGGATAATATTTAGAAAAACATTTATTAAATAATATCTTGAAAATATTTCTTAAATAATATCTTAAAAAATTTTACTAATATCTTAAAAAAAATATTTCTTAAATAATATCTTAAAAAAATATTTCTTAAATAATATCTTAAAAAAATATCTTAAAAAAATATTTCTTAAATAATATCTTAAAAAAAATATTTCTTAATTATTTTGTAAATCAAATTCCTTAATAATTATTTAAATTAAGTTCTTTAAAATTATTTTAAATAAAACATTATTTTAATTAATTCATAAATAATTTATTAAATTATTTATATAATAATATTAATTATTATTATTATTCCATAAATATATCAAAATTATTTAATATTATACTATTCCTCAAAATTATTTCTTAATTATTTTTTTAATATTTTCAAAAATTATTTATTATTTCTTAAAATTTTTAAATATTATTATTTACAGGAAAAACTCGATTTTGGGAAAAAATCGTGTATATTTTCATTGTTAATAAGCATTAAAATTAGGTCAAATTTATTTTTATTATGTTTTTAAGGATAATTACCTTTGATTTTTTGTTAAAAAAATTCCAATGCGAAGCAAGGAATTTTCTTTGCAAATTCTCCAGAATCGAGTTTTTCCTGTATTTAATATTATTCATTAAATTTATTTAATATTTATAATAAAATATTTATTATATTCCGTAAATATTTTTTAATTATTTTTAGAATAAAATTATAATTATTTTTAGAAATAAAATTATAATTATTTTTAGAAATAATAATATTATTATTCTAAAATATTATTACTATTATTATTTCTAAAATTTTATTACTATTATTATTTCTAAAATTTTATTAAAGTTAAATATTATTTAATGTTAATTTAATGTTAATTATTATTTAAAGACTAATTATTATTTAAAGACTAATTATTATTTAAAGACTAATTATTATTTAAAGACTAATTATTATTTAAAGACTAATTATTATTTAAAGATTAATTATTATTTAAAGTTAATTTAAAGTTAAATAATATTTAAAGTTAAATATTATTTAAAGACTAATTATTATTTAAAGTTAATTTAAAGTTAAATATTATTTAAAGACTAATTATTATTTAAAGTTAATTTAAAGTTAAATATTATTTAAAGTTAAATATTATTTAAAGTTAAATATTATTTAAAGTTAAATATTATTTAAAGTTAAATATTATTTAAAGTTAATTTAAAGTTAAATATTATTTAAAGACTAATTATTATTTAAAGACTAATTATTATTTAAAGACTAATTATTATTTAAAGACTAATTATTATTTAAAGTTTATTTAAAGTTAAATAATATTTAAAGTTAAATAATATTTAAAGTTAAATATTATTTATAGACTAATTATTATTTAAAGTTAATTTAAAGTTAAATAATATTTAAAGACTAATTATTATTTAATGTTAATTTAAAGTTAATTTAAAGTTAAATATTATTTAAAGTTAATTTAAAGTTAATTATTATTTAAAGTTA
>Ga0209930_1001877_pt1 | contig 28835 bp, 32 predicted proteins | sample ThiBiot_500_biof_2_FD_183948 | JGI IMG/M metagenome (GOLD analysis project Ga0209930, IMG submission 183948) | Wastewater bioreactor microbial communities from Cape Town, South Africa - Thiocy_cont_500_biof (SPAdes) | ecosystem: Engineered > Bioreactor > Thiocyanate-remediating >... | reverse complement strand
TTGAGTTTTTTGTTATTTGTAAATTGTCGAACGGATACAGTTCCTTGTCGTAATCCGCGAATATGGCCTTTCATATCAACTTCAATTTGGAATACGCCGATTGGTACTGATGCAATATTTCACGATCCTGGTATTTTTCGTTCGCCATTTCCATTGCCTGACAATTTCTTTGCGGACGATGATTATTTCATCGTTACGATTGATGATGATCCACAAACGCCTTGGCGCGATCAAGGATGGTGGACTGAGGAACCACATTGTAATATCAAAGGCGAAGTAGTTGGTAGCATTAAATTTCCGCATGATTTGACGATTACACAGGGTGGTAACAATGCTGCTGCAATACTTCAACCCGATAATCACACGATTCTTAATACTCAGCCGTTATATCGATGTACACCTGGTGGACCTATACTTTCTTTTTTTATCAATCCTCATAAATTTGATGATATTGTTTCGGGACATGGCACATGGGGTGCACATGGTGGAAGTGGTTTATCGTCGATTGGTGGTACTATTCGATTGGGTGAATTATTACCCAATTCACCACCGATTCGACACGCATTAAAACTTCAATTGTTCGCACTCGAATATTATTACGATCAACATCCAGGTTTTGTATGGCCAGCATCGAATTGTGATGGTTATGCATTCGATCAAAATTTCACTAAACACTACGGTGGTAAAGATATTTATCTATCACCGGGTTCTTTACTCGCTATACCTTCGGATATGACTGTCAATGTGAAGACTGTACCCGGAGAAAAAATGCTTTTTGCTTTACGAAATTACGGTGGTTATGTATGTGATGATACGTTCTATAATCGTGGAACAGTTAATACTGAATTTGGTGTAACCGACGAATTTCAAATTGCCTACGGTTATTCTTTTAACTCGGACTCAAAGGGTCCTGGTGCTGATTGGTATGCTGATATGTTAACATTGTTTCAATCATTACGTGTTGTAATCAATAATAGTGAACAAACTGTCGGTGGTGGAGGAACACCATTACAACCACCGCCACCACCTATTTGTCCAATCGGCTAGTCCACGTAACGCGACACTTCGCTGATCAAGTTTTTTTCTAGCATTTTTTGACTAAAATAGACAAAATACATTATGGAAAGTTAATTTTTTTACGCTATTCACAAATTTTACATCTTTTCTTGTTGCAAATCATGGGTTGACGTGAAAAAAAAGAGATTTGAACCCGTATTTTTAGCTTGTTAACGATAGTTTTTGCCTGAAAAACCGCTTTTAAAAATTCGATTTCATGTCAAATTCAAGTGTTTCCAGTGTAGCGTTTCTATCATTAACTTGCGTTTTTGAAGACAAGTTGCACATTCCTATACAGTTTTCAGACTGCTCTTTAATCCTAGATACTGAAAAGTTTGATGTTGTTTGAGGAAAATTGATTCCGAACATGTTCAAAACTTGATCATGTTTCGACGAGAAATTGTGTCACAGCGTTACGCTCGTTTTTTCCATTTTTCTTCTCAATCATAAAAACTCAGGGAAAAACTTTTTTTACCATCAGAAAGCCCATTTAATTCTCTACAAAACTGTTAGAAAGTTATACTGTTTTAAACACTATTTCAATGAAAAATTTCAGTTGCATTCGAGGTACTGGAAAAAAGGGTCCTTTTATGTAACAGCGTTACGCGATGGTAAATTGTGTCTAGAAGTTGGAGACCTCAATCTAGAGAGATGATTTTTGTATCGTAGATCAAGTACACCTAGACGCTTCGAATGACACTTGAACGAGTTTTCTAGCATGAGAACTTTTTGAAATAAGTGAGTAACAACATGTCAAAAACGTAACAGCGTTACGTTTGGACAAGCCGCAATATAAATGAATAATTATCCTTTTTTCCTTCTTTTGTCGCTAGTATAACAAAATACTTTTCCCATTCCCATTCCCATTCCCACGAAGAAAATTTCCCATCATATCATTCAATATATATAGTTTGTCAACAGATATTATAACTTAATCAAAAAATCCTGCATATAAATATATTGAGATGGCATAATCAAAATATTTCTTTCATTTGTTACTTCAAAAATGTTTACCAAATGGATATATCTCTTTCTTTTATGCCTAATGATCATTGATCAAGCTCAATCAACGGTCGATGAAGATGATTTTCACGAAAACATCAAATTGAAACAAATAGGTCGAATGGTGTATCAAGATGGACAAGTAAATATTGCTCAAAATCAAGAAAAACCAACTGATTTTTATGCAACACCGTTTCCATATCTTCTATCCGACAAAACAAATTGTCATGAAAATCCTCTAAATTATCGTACTGAACTTGCTCTTAAAATATCACTCTACACATCTGAACTTATTGAAGCTGTTAAATCTTATCTATACAAATCTCAATCGAAATTATGTGGTACTTCAGCATCTTCATTCGTATGTCACGTTTCTATCATACCAATCGAAGCTATTCGAATATTCGATAAAAGTATTCGAGCAAATTCTCCAAATAATCCCTATACACTTGAGAACAATTGGCGAACAAACGATCTTCATAGTCAAACAATCGAATTCTCAATGTATCTAACCAATATGAGTGTATGTGAAAAAATACGTAAAGCTCTTGTCACAAATTGTCGATTATCAAACTTTGAAATTCAGTATACAATTAATGGGTCGAAAAATATACAAAAACAACCTGAAATAACAACCGAACATGTCACCAATACACAATTGTACAGACAAATTCGTACACAATCTCCTTCGACAGACATCGTGTTGCTTGCTGAAAATGATTTCAATGAGCTTATCAGTCAATCTGTCGATGCTGCTATTCTTCATCAACGTACACAAATAAATTTCGATGACGCACAAATTTCATCGGCTATGAATCGACTTCTCAAATCGCAACTATCTAAATCACACGTATGAGATGAATAATAATATACGTATGCATATATATTGACATTTTCATATTTCTTATAGATAACATTGAAAACTGGCACAGACAAATTATGGGCAAAACTTTATTGGCCAAAAGAACTTACGAGACCAGATCATTTAGCTAAAATTCTTAATTTGATCATTCGTCAAGATAATTTCGATAATGAAGTTTTTATTTATTATCGTAACATTGCCAACGGTTATCTAACAAATATTAATTCTTCTAAAAGTTCACAAATTAGTTTATCATCTTACGACAAATTACGTCTTACACAATTAAATGAAGAATTACTCAGTGAAGATTATTTGCACAATGATTCAGATGAACAAAATAATTTGAGTCGTCAAAACATCGATAAATTACTTCATGACTTTTTCGATCAAGTTATTCTTGATGACAAAACTATCGAACCTCGACCTATTGACGCCAAGTTTATTGACATGGAAAAGTTGTCACAAAAGACCCAACTTGTTCGTTTTGATATAACTACTGAAGATCGATCCAATTCATTTAAATTATCGATTCGATGTAAATCGAATGATCACAATGAAGATAGCAAAACACAAAGTACATTCATCAATCGAATCGATCGAGTCGAAACTCAACTGACTAGTATTGCTAATCAAGTAAGTAGATTACTTTTATATCCAGTAAAAAATGATAAAATAACTATTTTATTTCATAATAAATCTCATTTTAGATTGAATTCGATAAATTATACAATAAAATAGCCGATATGATTAAACAAGGTTAACATATAAATAATTTTTGTGATGATATTTTCAGTTTATTTTTCAGATTTGTTCAATAACACAAACGATGAGCAAAGTATACGCATCCAGGGTCCTCCCGGTCTTCCTGGTCCTCCCGGTCTTCCTGGTCCTCCCGGTCTTCCTGGTCCTTCCGGTCTTCCTGGTCCTTCAGGTGTTCCTGGTCCTTCCGGTTTTCATGGTCGTTTCAGTCTTCCTGGTCCTCCCGGTCCTCCTGGTCCTCCCGGTTTTTCTGGTCCTTCCGGTTTTCCTGGTCCTCCCGGTTTTTCTGGTCCTTCCGGTTTTCCTGGTCCTCGTGGTCTTCCTGGTCCTTCCGGTCCTTCTGGTTCTCCCGGTCCTTCTGGTCCTCGCGGTCTTCCTGGTCCTTCCGGTCCTTCTGGTTCTCCCGGTCCTTCTGGTTCTCCCGGTCTTTCTGGTCGTGACGGTTATCCTGGTCTTCCCGGTTTTCCTGGCATGAAAGGCGAATCATGTTCATCCTCTAGCTCTGGAATAAATCTGCACAAAGGCGATCAAGGTACTACTGACATGCCTGAAGATGAACATTAACCGGAGTGAAAGGTGAACCCGGATCATACATATGTAGTTGAATCGATTTAAATTGACATTATTGCATGCTCTTCATTGGTGATAGAAAATAACATTAAAACCCCATGTATGCTTTTTTTCATTTCTCATATGTTTTTCAAATAAAAAAATGATATAAATCAAAAGAATTCATATTAAACAGAATAATGTGACATCTTTGTGTAGAATTTTTTTTCATTGGTTTAAAAAATATCAAATATCGATGATGATGTCGTTCGTTTATTTATTTACGTCTTTATTTTAGTCAAATGTTTCTACTGATAATCTCACCTCTCATTCTTTATTTCATTATTACCTATCTTCTCAAACGTTATCAATCAAAACGTTTGTATACATGTTCACTTGAATCACCGTCAAATATCTACAGTTCTCTTCTACCTGTTGATTTCCATAGCAAACCGAAACAATCAGGTAATAATGATGGTGGTTACATATATCCTTCTGATCCAGTCAGTGCTTTGGAACAATTACGAGCCGTAGTAGCGACACTTCATTCTCAAGGCGCATTAATCTCATTAGATCCATATAATCTCATCATTTTACACGAACGTTTAGCTTACACAAATAGCAATGATGTTGTCAATTGGTTTACTGTTCAATTCAATCTATTCACTGGCTCTCTAACAGCATTAGGTACTCATCGACATGCTGCATTGATCCAAGACGCATGCCAATTAAAAAAACTCGGATGTTTTGCATTGACAGAAAAAGGTGCTGGTGTACTATCGGGTTTATTATGTGACACAATTGCTTATTTTAATCAAACAACAGCAAAGATCGTAATTCATACACCGAATGAAAATGCGAAGAAATGTTGGATTTCTTATGCTGGTAATAATCAAGTTGAATATGCCGTTGTTTTTGCAAAATGGGCTCAGAAAAATCCCATTCAAAGTAAAAAACAAACAATTGTCAAAACCAGTCAAGGTGAATTATATCTTACGCCACATGTTGTTGCAATGGTCGTTCAAATTCGTGATAAAGGTATGACTCTTGAGGGCGTTTCAATTGAACAATGTCATACTCGATCTGATTTTCGTTCGAATTGTTTCGGTACATTGACATTTACCGAATACAATGTTGAACCTGAATGTTTACTCGATCGATATTGTTCACTCGATACAACCAACGGAACTCTTCAAGTGATCGATCATTGTCCAAAATTATTCTTCAAATTAGCCAATCGATTATTAGTTGGTCGATTATGCCTCTCAGCAACGGCATTAGCATGTGCTAAAGTTACGCTTCAACTTGTGATGAAAAAAGTTTATTCGAGTAAACGTTGTCAATTTTCATATATTACTGATCATATACAAACGATGACACAACAAATCTGTGAAATGGATTATTATTTTCATCGATTAATTAAACGTTTTCAGGTGACAACTTCAATGACGATGACAACCGATGAACTTCTAGAAAAGAATCTCGATGAAATTCTCTTGATTAAAGCTTATATTCCACCGTTATGTCGATCGATCGTTGGCAAATGTCGAGAATTGTTCGGTGCTGAATCGTTACTTGCACATCATCGTATGGCAGAGATTCATGCTAGTTGCTATGCAAGTTGTCTTGCTGAAGGTGATTCAGTTATTATGGCACAAGCATTTGTTGGTCAATGTATGCATAAATACAAGCATTTATCATTTAGTAATTGGCGTTTAATATGGTTAATGATGAAAATACTCGTTACAGTGCCAACACACAAACGTATAGATTATATTAATGCACATCAAACTGAAGTCATCGCTGCATTTCAACAGATCGCTGATGGAATATTTCAAAATCAAGGGATTCGATCAAATCTACAATCGATCCCTACTCCAGATTTTACAAACACAAATTGAGATTTCATCAGAGAAATTATCAGCAACCATTTTTTTATTTTTTAAATAAACGACATATGTTATCAAAGATTTTTCAAAACAAAAATGTGGTTCCTCGAATAACGTTTGAATAGTTCTTCGGCGAGTAATGTCTTTTCCAATCTGATTTGCAGAGACCTGTACAAGTGTGATTATTGAAAAATGAACGAATACCATCTTCACCTAAATCTGTTAGACCATACTGTCGTGGATCAGAACAAATAACAGGATCTGTCAGTATATATTCCTTATCGTGTTTTATTCCTTGTAGATCGCATACGAGCATTTTCCCATCCTGAATTCGAATTAAATTTTATATATGCATCGTTGCCAAGATATGGTTCAATAAGAACTTTCTCGCCTGATACAAATGGTGGATGGATATTTACAGCACATTCATCAATTATAGGTTGAATAAATCGAATTGGTTTATTTGTTTGCATAACAGCATTGAATTTTGTAGCAAATTCTTGAGCTTTTCGAGCTGCTCCAATGTCTTCTGTCCAATATTTGTCTTCCATGGCATTATGTTCTTTAAATTTCTTCGCCACAACTCTTTGTTGAGTTATTGTATCGTGTCCCAAATAGCAAATACGAAATGAACCTTCAGCAAGATATTTATCGTGGGACATGAAGCGTGTAGATGTAATATTTCCTGAAGGTGGCCACGAATGACTATTGAAATCGAATGATTCGGCGAAGTTATCGTTATTCATTGATAAATGTGGCTTAATTCTGGAAAAAAACATATACACGCATACATATATATATATTCTCTCTTTCTGATGTTTGATGTTTTTTCCCAGTGACTCATGGTATTTTCTTTCTTAGACACATATGATAGTGATAGAAGGTTGTAGTAATGAAGCTGAAGATATGGTGTATTTTATTCTAATTTCTTTGCTCTAACTACATGGATTAAAATGATTTGATAGGAAAGAAAAATCGAAAATGGAACATGCTTGGATCTTTTGAAGTTTAAGCTGACATAACTTTCAATTGTTGAACTTTTTGATTGATGTTACCCATTGTTTTCTTGTATTGTTTAACATATTGTTCTGCACCTTCAACACCTTTTAATTCCAATTGTTTTTCGATTAATTTTCTAATACATGATTTCAAATGTTTGTTATTTAACATGCAAAGATAGGCATGAACTTCTTTTGGATTACAAATATTACCCAAATGAACAGTCGATTGTTGGAGTTCTTTATCATGAGCCTTGCGTACATTAAGATAAAGTTCCGAGATTTCTTTTTCTTCTTTTGTTTGTTCGAATAATGTTTCATCGGATTCAACTGCTTCTGAACAGATTTCATTCGATTCATCCGAATCAATTGATTGAAGACATGTTGTTCGTGCAGCATCATATGGATTATTGATGAAATTTTCTGCCAAGCTCGAAAGTGCAGCTTGATATGATTTTCCTGCGCAACATTTGCTTAAGATCTTGCATGTTTGTTTCGTATTTTTGGCCACATCTTCTGGCATATTGATCCAATAGGTTTCCAATAAGACGCTTAAATCATTGACTTTTTTTCAATTGGTGTAGCACCATAGATAAAGCCAATGAAGACGACAAGTGAAACGATTGTAAGAATGTTAACCATGTTGAAAGTTTGAATGTGTTTGTTTGATTTTCAATGAGAACTGAATTGGTTTATATAGACAGATATTTTCTAAGGACAAATCGGAAATATTTAAAAAAAGACGTTCATGTATTATATTTCATGATAAAAAAACAAATAAGATAATATCAATTTTCATTTCGAAATCTATTTTTTATTTTTATTTGTCCTTAAATTTACATAGGCGCCCGAGGAACAAGTTCGAGTTCGATTTTGAAATAAACTTAGTACCTGTGAACTTTAAAATTGCGTCGTTGTAAAAATAAACAGAAAAGTATCAATTTCACTGATACAGTATGGAGTCTCGATAAAACAAAGAAAAACAATCATTTCGCTATCGATGATGAATTCCACTGGTTCGGACTTTGATTACTTATTAAACTTCAATCAAATTCTTCTTGTTGTTCAATGGCTTGGATTAATATTCATACCATTAACTCAATTATCTCAAAGTCTTCTTCTACTATCCATTTTACATGTTTTTACTTCATCGTTATCGAAATCAGTATTTCATGTACTCGATTGTTGGATTAGTTATTGGATGGTCAATGATTTTTATAATAAATATACATCAAGCTTTCGAACAATTCGACAATTCATATTTACAACGATACTTTCAATTACCTACTGCAAATCTCTGTTAGGACTTCTGATTTATTTTCTTGCAAAGATGACCGATCTAAAAAAATACGAAAAAGAATTCAACAACATTCATATCATAGCAAATGATATTTTATATGGATTCATAGGATTGTTGATATTATTTTTCATTGCTTTGCCAGCCTATATGATTTTAATCATCTATTGTTATCTTCTCGATGGTTCAACTCAACGAATCGAACAGATCCGATTGAATTCAATTCGTACACCTATTCGTCAACGAACATTCATTTGGTCAATGAAATTTTATCTTCTTCAATTGGTAACATTCATTCAGTATATTGAACATGCATCGAATCCCTATGAATTATTTCGATCATTAGAAAATGTTTGTCAAAATAGCCTCGACCGATCGTGTTATGTATTTGGAAATGGTATTGGTGTGAATTCACATGAATTAGTGAAACGATATTTACAAGATATACCACCATTAAAAAGTTGTCAATCATTAGGCTGGCAAGTATCATTGTCTCAAGAAAGATTTTGTCATTTTACATCGGTATTTCTTTCTTCACATGAGCATGACTTGAAATTATCACGAGAAATCAGCGCAAACCAAACTTTATCTATCACATACTGTTCCAAGAAAATCGGATTTCAAAACCTGAGAAATCCACGGTGTATCAAGCTGTTGGTGAAGTTATGTTTTTCCTCGCAACTGGTGGTCAATTAACAAAACAAGAACGATTAGCCTATCTCGAATGCATTCAAAATCCATTGATATTCTTTCCAAGTTAGTTCAATTTTTTACTTGCAGGTGGTTATTTTGAACGACGAGGATTGCAAAGTTATGAAATACTTCGTCGAGCATTTGCTCGATACACGAATAGTTCATCGTTTCGTGCTGCTTTTAGTGTAGCATAGAACGAGAAAAGTGAACGAGAAGTTCTCGAATTATTAGCTATTGTATTTGCTATCGCAGGTAGTGCAGCACCAGCGAAATTAACAGTGACCGTTCTTGAACGTTTGTGGCAAACGAAAGATCAAGAAAAAACGATCAATTTATTTCGAATGAATCCAAAAAATTTCATTAAAGAATGTGCACGATTAGATAAAGTCGTGCCAATGGTAACTGTTGTAGCTAATAAAGAAATTCTCAATGATTTATCAATTCAAAATCTTCCCGAACAAACATTGGTTCATTGTTCAATAGTCAATGCAAATCGAGATAAAAAGATCTTTATCAATCCTGATCAATTCAATCCGCAACGTTTAGATTTAAATAAAATTCTCGTTTGGAATGGTCTCGAAGAAGATATTCTCAATAGTGATGAAACCAAACGACCTATTCGGTATTGTCCTGGACATGATCTATCTCTCGACGTAATTCAATATGTTGTCGAGCAATTTCTACCAATACCAAATATGAAATTGAATATTTGCGAATATCAATTGATAAAATATCATCGTTTGGATAATTATACAAAATTAGTGATGAGATTGATGAATATTGCTGTTGAACAAGCAACTCGATATCCTGCTCGTGCAATTGATATGTGTCAACCAAAATACAAAAACAAACTTGGAATGATTCGTTTGCCAATAGGTAAATCAATACCAAGTTGGGACGAAGATTTTCCACGAGGTGCAACCGTATTTCGACGATTTGTTCGTTGGTTAATGAATAAAAATCTATGGCAATTTAGTGATGATTTATTCGAATTTGATTCCATTGAACAAGCCATTCAATGGCGTTTGAAAATGTTTTCATCTCTAGCCGCACCGAATGTTATTTTTCATGATGTTGATTCGGATAAAACCATGACACAACTGGCGTTTTCAGGTTGTGCTTGTCATTATACATGTCGATTAGAAAAACCAATCGATGAACTTCCACAGGCAATCTATGTCAATGATATGACTTGTTTAGCACGATTCAATGTACGAAAACCATTCGAACGCTACGGTGCTGCAGCATATTTCGATGAAAATTGTCGACCTATTGCGATTTATTGGTCACATGCTTGTCGTTTAGTCAAACGAGGTGAACAATTTTGGGAACATGTCAAATTTGTTTGGCGTTCATCATGTTTTGCTTATATTACAATTTGTGATCATTTACTTGTTACACATATGATTGAAACAAATACATTGGTTAGCACAACTCGACAGCATCTTCCTCATCATCATCGATTACGAGCATTCTTGAAACCATTTACCTATCATACAATAACAATCAATCATCAAGCATCAATTTCATTGATAAATCAATTCGGTTTAGTTCATCGAACATGGGCATTTAATTATGATGAATATTTGAAATTAAATGATTACATTCTAATGAATTATCGGTTTCGTTTACTGCCCGATTATCTTTCGACAACAATGTCACCGAAAGCAAATCACAAGACTGCCGATGAATGGGATCGAATCTATCCGATCTATCATGATTTAAATTCATTTTGGAAAATTGTTCGAAATTATGTAAAATGTTTCTTTGAAATTAATTATTCATCCATCGTCAGTCTTGATGAACAACTACCAGATGATGTCTATCTTCGAGATTTTGCTAATGAACTTGCCAAACAACTTGGAATTGAAAAATTAATATCATTAAATGATTTAATCGATGTTCTAACACAATTAATTGCTTGTAGTATAGGTTTTCACGAACTTGTTGGTCAATCAAGTGATTATTTACTTGATCCGAGATTTATTGGAATGAAATTGGAAGAAAACAAACAAATACAAAATGTTCAAACATATAGTCAAGCACTTATTCTTTCGGTTGTAACAAGTTTACGTATGCCGAATTTATTCGATAATTGGACACATTTAATCGGTCATGATGAATTCTATTTGAATAATTTACATAATTATGAAAATTTCAAACGAGATTTAGAAGAACTTTCTCAAGAAATCGATTCGAGAAATAAAATTCGTAATTATCCATTTGAATCATTCAATCCAAAATTTATGGATTGTTCGACATCTGCTTGAAATATTTTGCCTTGCCTTGTTTTTTTTCTTCTGTTTATTTGAATAAAAGAAAATAATGATATCCTGTGTAATTTATTTAATAAGGAAAATTGCTGAAACATTTGCCTCAACTTACGGATATGAAAACAATTAATAAATTATTATTAGTTTTTTTCTTCTTCTTCTTCTTGTAATTATATTTTTGTAGCCGTGGGAAAAAAAACGTATAATTATTCATACTCATGTAAAGCGCAGAAATAGAATTGAGTTTTTATCATCGTCTACCGTAATTAATCGTTTGGCAAGGAGGAAATTGAAAGAAAGGGATTCTTAGAATAGATTTACATATATTTTTATATAGAATGTATTGATGAATGAGCAATAGGGACGTCCAATAAAAAAAATAGACTAAACGTCAGTAAAAAGTAGAGCATGAGAAAAATGATCGCTAATCGTCGGCAAGTATTTTGACCGATACATTGTTCATTGTTTTGTGCCCAAGGACAGCCGATTATTGTAATGCCAAGAAATAAACCAACTAGACCACCGCCAACATGAGCCGAATGTCCGACATTGTATCTCATAGCAAATGGTAAACTGATGATAGCATGTGGCAATAACAAAACAGCGAATTGAACGATATTGAAACGATAACGATCAGAATTTGTTCGTATCGAAACTAAACGATCAAATATGAAAAATAACATTAAACCGTACAATGAACCAGATGCGCCATGACCAGCTAGAACAGTCATCAAAGTTATTTGTTTTTTTTTCTTGAATTTACAAATATTGTAAACCTACATGCTTCTCGGTTTCTGATGATGAAACCTGAACTTGCACCTAGACCAGATATCCAATAGACAAGAATTATACGCCATGAACCATATTTTCTTTCCAATGGAATACCTTGAACTAATTGAATCGATAAATTACTTAATAGATGTAACCATGTCAAATGAAAGAAATTTACAGTAAAAAATCGCCATAATTGATGTGGATAGAGAAATGATGAACATGTACGTTGAAGTACATCATCGTAAAGACATTCACTATCTTTTAACCATGAAAAACAAGGAACTTTAGCTGTACGAATTTCTTCTGGTGATGGTCGCATACATGGCAGATAAAATTTACCAAGTTTAAATAATTTAAACACTGAAAATGGACGAATCGTACGAATGTCATTACTAACAAGAAAATACATGATAAGATGGATAAGACTGATAAGAAGAATAAATATAGGACGATGTTGTTTTTTACCATCCAAAACAAATAAAAAATTACGACATTTTGAATAGGTCGTTGAAGTTTTTCTTGTTGATGATGATGAAAGGCACATTTGCACCTGTAATTCTGCCGACATTCTAGTTAGAGGATTCTTCTGTTGTTTAATAATGTTGGATTAAAAATGTGTGACACCGATGTGAAAAACATCCGTTGTTGCTGATTTTTTCCTTTCTCTCGTTCTATGAAATCAGCAGTATCATGAAAGAGGAAAAGAGAGTAACCCAAAACCATCTACTAGTTTTTCTTCCTTCTCCTCTTCTTTTTCTTGCATGTGCGTGTATGTGAAAGAGAACGAGAAACATGAGCCTTATAATCTCGAGAAAAAAAAGAATATTTCATGTAAACAAGAAATAGAATTAATAATGATTGACGAGTTAATGGCGTTTTCGATTAGATTTATTGTAAAAAGCAGAAATGACAAATAAAATGATCGATTCAATTAATTAATTGGTTCAAACATGTCATGTTTCGTCCATGATGGTGTTTTCAAAACTTGCCCTTTACCAAAGACATACAATGGCGATAGATCGGTTCGATTTAAAACAACTATATCAGCATCATAATTTTCCGAGAGAAAACCTTTTTGATTCAGATTGAGATACACGGCAGGATTCGATGTGGAAAATTGAATGGCTTCGTCGAGCGGCCATTTATATTTGAAAACTAGAGTTTGAATAGTTTTTAATCCCAAATCAGGTGGTGCCATGCCATAGGAAATTAAATGACCGGACGCATCGTATACAGGTACTGATCTGAATAAATTATAGATTTTTGAGCAATACAAAAATAAAAGAATGCTTCATTTTACCCATAAGCATCACTTGACACAGTGATTTGTTGTAAAGGTAATTTTTCGTTTCGAAAATGATTCAATGTTTCAACTGTATCGGTTTCATTTAATTGTTCGAGATCAGCAGTAAAATCGCATGTACCACCGGCTAGCAGCCATTTTCTTGCTTCGTCAATTAATGGTTGTCCTCGCGATGTCATATGTGTTGGATACATATGACGAATTGGTATCGTTGTTTCATTGAGAATTTGCCAGAGTAGATCGAGTTTTGTTGGACTTGAACCCATATGAAAATGAACGAGACCAGGTTTACCACTGAGCATACCATTGACACGTGCATCACTGAGAATTTCGAGAAGATCAGCTTTCGATGGCCAACTTGACCGATGATCACTCAATGCAAGTTCACCAGCACCGAGAACTTTATCGATAAAAACTAAATCTTGTTGAAATGAACCAGTTAATGTGACAATTGGAATTCGATAACTACCAACCCACATCCATGTTGACAAACCATCGTATTCAAGACCCTACAAAATATGTTTTATGTGTTAACAAATGATTTTCTCGAGATTTTTACTTTCATTTTCTGTAATAACGCCGAAAGACTAAATGAAAAACGAATTATAAGATGATTGAAAAGAAAATAATTTCTTAACCTTCTTGTCAATCCATCCGTACCAAGAATACCAACAACGGTTGTTAGTCCACCATTGATTAATTCAGATAAACGACTTTCAGCAGTTCGTGAGTACGGACCTTGTTCACCACCGCCACCAATTGCATGAATATGAGGATCGATTAAACCTGGTATAATCACTTGATCGTTTACATTAACAGTTAAAATTTGCCAATTTTCTTTTCTGAGGAACGAAACAAAGACATTTGTTTTTGCTGGTTCGATCAAAGCTAAGATCTTTCCTGCACTAATCACAATATCAACATGTTGAACTTCACTTACATGTTGTTTTTTTGTTGCATTTTTATTTAAAATTCCGTAGACTTGACCACCAGTAAGAATAATCATTTGATAAGTTCGATCAAATGGACTTGGCGGTTGATTTCGTGATTTTGTTGCATCATTTTGATGATGAATGTCACTCGAACAATCAACGATTAGTAAGACAGCAAGAACGAATAGTTTAATAAGAACTTTCGCCATTCGAATTATAGTTAAAAAGATAAAATTCGATCGTTTTTTTTCAAACACTATTGATACTTATCGAACGACCTTCGATCGATTCAGATAAAGTAATTCATCTTCAAATGTTTCTTTTTCTTTTTCTCTTTCTTTCGATCGAGTGTTTTCTTTCACACACACACACATATCTATACAACAGAATGAAGAAAATTAGAAACGATTTAGTTTTATTTTCGATGTTTATAATGAATATTGTCTATTATTGGTCGAATAGAATCACTATGAAGTTGAATAGCATAACGTAATGCTTCAGTTTTGCTGATGAAATTCGATGAATTTTCACTGAAAGTTTGACCAATTTTAACTGCTGTTTCATGTAAAACTCGAAATAATTCATAAGCATCTTTCATCGATTGTTTTCGATCGTGATATTGAACAATCGATTGATGATTTGTTAAAGTTTTCAATTGATCTGTACTATTAACAATAGCTACATGATATTCACCGGTACATGTTGGATTAATAATTGCTAGTCGACTTTGATCAGGATTGGTGACGATTGTTTTTAAAGTTGCCGCACCAGTAACATTAACAATTGAACTTGTCAATCGTCTTGGTATATAAATAACTGTTTCATTATTCGTCAAAAGTGCTGTTTTATTATCACAATTAGCTGTCATTGTAAATGATGCTGTTGTTGAATTGTATAAATATTGTTTTAATTGTCCGATTACATTGCGTGGATGTATACGAGATATAATACGAACACGATTGGGTCGTTCAGGACCATTTTGAGTTGCAAATGTACCATTCGATGTTCCCGAATCGTATAAACTCCAACTGGTTTCACAACCTTGTTGAAAACAATTATTTTTCCATGGCCATATAATGCCAGGTATCATTGCTTTATCTTGTGAATCAATAGTTGGTATCAATAACTCTTCATCATCGTTTGTTCCACAACCAAATTCTGTTACTAGAATCGCACTTTGCAAACCCAATGATTCATTCAAAGCTGTTTCATATGCAAAACTAAAATTTTCATTATCGAATACTAATTTCAAGCAATTTTTAGTAGTGTGTTAAACTTACTCGAACGAGGGTGGATATTCTGATCGATTTAAATGTAAGATTGCATCAAGTGTAAAAACATGTGTGTAAACATGTGGAGCATAGACAATATTTTTATAGGAAGTAAATGGAACGGAATGTTGTGGTGTATAATCAAGTAGATTACGAAAAGCAGTTGGTTCAACAAAAAACAAATGACGATTATCGTTGATACCTAGATTTGGATATGCACAATCGGTGCCCGTTGGATTCGATACGGGACAATCAGGTAGATTATCACGAACGCCAGTAATTGCTTGAATAACACGTTGATAGAATGGATAGAGGTATTTACTTGAAAATTCATATTGATCGAAATGTGTGCCTGGTTGAGGTTCATTCATAATCTATCCCCACGAAAAAGAGAAATATTGAGAGAAACAAATTCGATTTGAATTACTTCGTATCCTAGGACGGCACTATTATTAACGAATCGTTTCGCTAGAGCAGCAACAGCACCGATATAATGATCTTGTAAACCTGGCCCAGGTGCAGCACCTTGTGTTGTATTCGGTGGAATTGAATTATTGTAGAAATTATCAAATGCTTTCATCATAGCAAAATTTAAATTTCCGACACCATAAAAAGCTACTGCTGGCCAATCTTCAGCCATAACTGCCCATGCAGGTGCACCATCTTGACCGTCGGAAGCTACTAAAGCCGGTGGATCTTCATGTTCTTTATCACCAATGATATAACGTGAATACAAATCTTCGTGCATATCAAGAATAACATAGACTTGTTGTTCAGCTGCCCAATTAACGATCTAGATAGAATCATAATTCGATGATTATCGAAATTTGTTGTTTTTTTTTATACTTGTTCAACACGTTGTAAATACATTTCATTGTAATTTCCTGGTGTAGGTTCCAACGCATTCCAACTCAAACATAATCGAATTACATTTAAACTAAATAAATATAAATAGAATGAAAAAAAAAACTAACAAAATATATTCTACCCCCATTTTCGTATTTGAGCAAAATCATTATGACTATCCCATTCATCACTCATATTATACATTCCTTTGCCATAATCAACACCACATGTCGGAGGTTCTTGATAAACCTGTTTATTCAAAGGACATTGACCATTGTATAAAGCGGGATCAATAGGTCGATCTTGATCGTCAGGAATATTTCGTTGTTCTGTTTCGACATTCACACCACGTAAGATGACATGTCGTCCGTATTCATCGGCAATATAACCATGTTGACCTTTCGATGAATCTGGTGGCACAACATGAAGCCATGACATCGACGAACTACATGATAGTTCAATTGAAAAAAGTAAGAATACAAGTAAGTTTAGTAATCCTTTATTCAACATATGTATAACGCTCTCAATATAGTTTTACAGTATGAGAATGAGAGAGAGATGCTTTTTACTCGACATGTAAAAACGATATGATTCCATATGTTTTCTTTTCCCATATTGAAAGTATTTGATTTCGAATGACATCTATCTCTCATGATAAAGATCCATTTCAAATAGTATAGGCTGTAAAAATCTCCATTTATATAGCACTATATACTAATCAGATTATTGATCATGCAACTACAAAAAAACATACACACGAGTGCATTTATTATTTACAATGGCCTCGAACGATGTCTATGGAATTTTATACGAACGTATGCAATATTTTCATAAAAAACATCAAGATGAACTTTCAGCATTACAAGAACAATGTAAAAAGGTTAAAACAATCGACGATCTTCATCATTTAGCGTCACAATTCGATTCACTTAGTCATGAACTTCATGTTCATGATAAACTCGAGGATAAAGATATATTTCCACCGATTAGTGTTAAAACGAATATTTCACAATTGGAAAATCAACATGAGAATTTAGAACAATTATTAATTCAATTCGAAAATTGTTCTAGCCGTCTCAAACATACACAAAATACGGAAGATGCAATTAAGAATGCTGCTAATGAAGCAACGTCATTTGTCAATCAATTGGCAACATTAATTATCGAACATGAAAATGCCGAAGAACAAGTCATTGCACCGGAAAATATGAAGAAATTATTTACCGAAGACGAGATCAAACAATTATTTAAATCACTCATTCATCATTGAACACTTAATATATGCTTTTAGTAGAACTCGATGTGTAGATGTATTTTTAGTCGGAATAAAAAGAAAAAAAACTGTTCTACTTTTTTTCTCTCTCTGGGTACAAAGACCCTAAAGTCGTTTATTGGCTTATAGAAATAATTCCATTTACTGATAGAGAAGGACATCTATTTCATAGGTAATATTTTTGCTTAGTCATCATGATCGAACATTATAATATAATATAAATACTGTCAAATTTTGTTCATTGCTTCTATTTACGATGAATTCAAATAATGCTTTTTCAAGATTATACAATATTATGCGTTATGCTCATGGTATTCATCAACAAAAACTTTTATCAATGCAAGAACGATGTAGACAAGCAAAAACAGTCGAAGATCTTCGACGTCTAGCGTCTGATATTCAGTCATTTTCCGATGAACTTCATATGCATCATACACTCGAAGATCGACATTTATTTCCTTCGATTGCTCGTAAAATAGACATCACACATTTAGAAACTCATCATGAACAATTAACAAAATTACTCAAGGAGTTTGAAAATTGTTCGATTCGTCTAAAAAGAGTCGCCAATTCCAGCGAAGATATTAAATCTGCTTTGACCGATGCAACTGCCATGATCAGTAAAGTATCAAAATTAGTCATTGAACATGAAACAGCTGAAGAACAAGTAATTGCACCGGAAAATCTCAAGAAAGTCTTTACAGAACAAGAAATAAGACAATTATTTTAATTATTGATTGAGAATGACATCTGTCTCTCGAAAGAAACTGTTTTTTTCTTCTACCATATATAGGTTACTGTACTTCTCCATTTGCACACCTTGTTTTTTTACTTAAAAGTAAAACAAATTTATTCAGTACAGTACACAATGAGTTCAGAAGATCCATATATAATTTTGTATGACACTATGGTTTATATTCATGGTAGTCATCATCAATATCTTTTATTAATGCAAGAACAATGTCAACGAGCTCGAACTCATACTGATCTTCGGCATTTAGGCTCGGATATGCATGCATTTTGTCAAGCTCTTCATACTCATAATACACTTGAAGATAAACATTTATTTCCTTCTGTTACTCGGAAAACAAATATCTCACATTTAGAAGCTCAACATATGCAATTAGAAGAATTATTAATTGATTTTGATCATTGTGCTACACGTCTTAAACATGTGAAAAATTCGGAAGGAGATATGCATTCGGCAATCATTGATGCGAATTCATGGATAAGTAAAATGTTACTGTTAGTGAATGAACATGAACGAGCTGAAGAACAAATTATTGAACCAGAGAATATGAAAAAACTATTTACTAAAGATGAAATGAAACTAATTGCACTTTAATAAAACTTCAGGATTGACCACATGAATGGGTTTGTCGGTTAGAAATGCAATGATTTGATCGAAAATATCTGTAAATTGAAGTTCATACTCATCGATCGTTACATAACCGATATGAGGTGTACAAATAACATTATTCATTGAGAGAAGAGGATTGTCCACATCCATCATTGGTTCATTTTCATAGACATCAATAGCAGCCATACCTGGATGACCCGCACGTAAACCATTGACCAAGGCATTCGGCTCAATCAATGCTGCACGACTTGTATTAACTAGAAGAGCAGTTGGTTTCATACGAGCAAGATCTTGTTCAGTAACAATTCCACGTGTTGAATCTTTCAAACGCATATGTAATGATAAGACATCACATATTTGGAAGAAATGTTCTTTACTATCTGCTACGATATATCCATCAGAACGAGCACGAATACGTGATTCTTCACGTGCCCAAATAACAACATTCATGCCGAATGCTGTACCATATTTCGCCACTGCACTACCAATTCTTCCATAACCGTAAATACCAAGCGTTTTTCCACGTAGAGTACTACCGATACCAATTTGCCAATGTCCAACTTTGATCGCAGCCATCTGTTGAGGAATTTGACGCATGGCTGCAAGTATAAGACCCCATGTTAATTCAGCCGTTGCATACGATGGTGTATCAGCATGTTGATTAGAAGAAACAATAATTCCTAATCGATTACACGCTTTGATATCAATATGCGGATAAACACTACGTTGACCAATTAATTTCAAATTTGGTAATTGTTCTAATAATTCGCCAGTAATTTTCGTTCGTTCTCGAATTAAAACTAAAATTTGTGTATTTTTCAATCGTTGAACTAGTGCATCGGTATCTTGTACATGATCATTCCATATGGTTACATGATGATCATTTAGTTTTTCGAAGCATTTCAATGTACGAATCGTATCGAAATAATCATCAAGAATTGTAATATTCATTTTATTCAAAAAAGAAAAAAAGAAAAGATTATTAAAGCAAAGATAATAGCTGAAGATAAGAATGAAACTGATTAAAGTTTGTATTCTTGAATAGCAAATGTTAAATTATCGAAGTAACACGAATTATCAGCATCAAAAATCGATCTAATACCGAGTGAAACACGCATTTGTGTTGTCTGTTCAGGTATACGACGGTTTTTTATGGCATATAGAACCATGAAGTCACCATTAAAAGAATATGGAAATTTATCTAAATACATTTGTGTTTCTAATAAATTACCATGTTGATCATGTGAGGTTATTTCGATATACGATGCGTTCGTAGGACTAGTACAACCTATAAAACCTGATGCAGAATACATTGCTTTATTCATGCTAACCAACAGAGAATAAGAACGTAAATCAATGTATTGAGAAACTCGAGCTGTTTCATTCATCAATCGAAACATACATTTACCCCATAACATCGGATTACTATCGGTCATATTAATTGGAACAGCATTAAAACCATTTAATATTCGAATAGTTTGCCAATCTTTGGTTCTATTCGCTGGACACTGTATATATAGAACCATAAATATAGTTTCAATGAAAATATATAAATTGAAAATTACCTGCATTTCGGCGTCACCATTTTTTATTAAATTTTTAGTTGAATTCACCGGTCCAAATGAACCATTAGGTAGACGAGCATTGTCAAATTTATTTGGTTGAATACTGATTCGTATACCATTGAACTGATTATGTGTCAAATGAGCATTCAATAGATCGGCATTTGTAAAATCAATCGTTTGAACGATGTTAGCTTCGAGAAAATTGCCTTGTACAAGAGAAGCTCCAGTGAAATTAACGTTAAACACAGAAGTACGTACGAAATGAACATTATTCATAAGAGTTTCACGAAATGACGCTCTTTCTACAGATGAATTAATAAATCGTGCATTGATCATATGCGATTGATCGAAAATAGCTCGATTGAGTGTACAATCAATGAAAAGTGCATTTGCCCAGAATACATTTGGTAGATAGAGTCGATCGAGTTTATACGGTCCAATTAATTGAACATCATTGAAATCAGCTCCAGTTAATTGTAAACTTGAATCTTGTAGAAAACCACTTTCATAAAGAAAAAGAAGAATGTATTTTTTTCGTTCACTATTCAAATTTCGAAGAGCTGTTAATGTTTTTGTTTTAACATAGAGCAAGATTTTTTTCTCACGAGTTTTATTTGTATCAGAAATTTGTAAAAGTAAATTCGAAATATCATTAATATACGCATTGAATATTGTCTGTTGCTGTCCATCGAGTTGATTCCATCGATCGAGTTCATTTTGTTTTGTTGATAGTGATTGTTGTTGAAGCGAAAACACAATAGTAAAAACACCGAGAACAAATGGTACAAGACCTGAAAGTATTATTTTGCACCAATCTTTTGTACGACTACGATTTGTTGATGCAGCCATTGTCGGGATAAATATTAAAAAAAAATTTCTATATTAATATTAACTTTGTATTTAATCATGGTACGTGTTCAAACAATTTGTCTTGACATGTCATACATCGGTGTATTATGCAAACTAAAAGATAATTATGTTTCATTATATTCATATTGTAAATTGTCATATCATGCAATAAAATAAAAAAAAAGATCATTTTGGCGACCAGGTGTAAGGTAAAAATAAAAGAAAAAAAAAGTGATAAGTCATTCCATCACAATTATGGCAACAAATGGTACTTTAACAGCAAGTTCTACTGTTCTCTATTTAACTATGGTACAAAAACAAGTCATACGAACATTACCTATTCTTCTCGTTAGTGGTTTAGTTGGTAATATATCGTCATGTCTTATATTTCATGAACGAGAACTTCGTTACAATGCTGTATCTCGTCTACTTAAATCGGCATGTATATTTAACATTATTGTTCTTTGCTATGCTATTGGTATTAATTTGTATAATGTTGATCATGTATCTGCAGACACATATTCACTTATTTTTTGTAAATTACGTCTCTATATTCGACATATTTTATTGATGATTGTACGAACGTATGTTACTCTTGCTTGTGCTGCATCATTTGCTCTTTCATCGACCAAAGTCAATCTTCGAGCACTGTGTCGACCGAAATATATTCAATTAGCGATTATTAGCGTTCCATTTGTTTGGATATTAGTACCAATTCATATGCCATTTTTGAAAACTATTCGAAATAATGTATGCATCGATATTGATCCGTATGTTGTACCATTTGCGGTATATTTTTTCTTGATTGTTGGTGTTTTTCCCATTATTGTCATGACTATATTTACTCTATTGACTATACATAATTTACATTTATTACATAATCGTGTTCAAGCAACTATTATTACACCAGTACGAATTAAAAAACGAGATCGTCAATTTATACGTATGCTTGTATCACTGGTTATAATGTATCTAATAACAAATCTTTATTTTCCGACAAATGCTCTCTATCAAGCATTAACATATTGGCAAAAGAAAAGTCCAGAACGTGTTGCTATCGATTCACTTATATTTTCTATTACTAGTAATCATATACTTTATATAAATAATGTTTCACCATTCTATTTGTTTTTCTATTCATCATTGACTTTTCGAAAAATGTTTCAACGTATTCTACACAGATATGTAGACACGACTGTATCACTTATTCGTAAATTTTTTCAACGAACAGGTTAAAGACAAAACCTCTTTCTTTCCTTCTTTTTTTTCTTATCTTATACGATAACAAGATTTATGTCAACATTCATTTCTATATAATCACGAATAAAACTAGGTATTTTATCAAGAATAAAAAAAAAGGATGGGCGTTAGTCAAGTCAGTTGGCTTGTTTTTTTAAGTCTAATTATTTCAAGTCATGGTGCACCTCGTTTTGCAAACTATATTCAAGATCACATGGTCTTGCAACGTGCTCCACAACGAGCTGTTGTTTGGGGATACGGTAATGCAGGTGTTGTAACAACACTTCGTATGAATGATAAAGTTTACACGACTATTAGTAGTTTTGAACGAGCCAATGGTCGAGGTGAAAGTATTTGGTCAGTTACATTGGATCCTGTTTCTGATGAAGGACCATTCGATATTCATGTTACACAACCATCAGCCGGTGGAACAAACGTAACCATTACAATTCATGATGTTCTTTTTGGTGATGTATGGATTTGTTCGGGACAATCAAATATGCAAATGACAGTTGGCATGGCTTTTAATGCGACTGAAGAAATTGCTAATGCAGGTAAATATCCGAAGATTCGAGTATTTACTGCTGCTCTTGTCGAATCATTAACACCTGTCGAAGAATTACTTGGCATTGTTTTGAATTGGTCACTTTCGTCACCACAGAGTATTGGCGGACCAACATGGGATTATATGTCAGCAACATGTTGGTACTATGGCCGACAGATTCATCAAGCATTAAATGGCCGACCTATTGGTCTTATAGCAACGAGTTGGGGTGGAACTACCATTGAAGTATGGATGCCACCAAAAGCTTTACAAGATTGCAATGATACGACTACGAGTACCAATGCAAATGCAAATGTGGAATCATTTGATTATTTTCCAAGAAATCATTCCGGTCTATACAATTCCATGATCTATCCATTGACACGTCTAGTTGTTTACGGTTCGATTTGGTATCAAGGTAATTACGTGTGTTTAGATATTTCAACATTTTTCAATTCAATTACTTGTATATAGGTGAATCAAATTCTGGTGATCCTGCATATGCTTGTAAATTTTCTAAAATGATTCAATATTGGCGACAAGTATGGAATGAACGTACAAATGGTATTACTGATCTTCAATTTCCATTTGGTTTCGTACAAGTAAATACCTTTTTTCTTCTCTAGTTAAATCACAGTTTGTTTTATTTTTCTCGATAGTTATCGACCAACACAAATGATACTAAATTTGTCGGAGGTTTTCCAATGATTCGATGGCAACAAACATTCAATGTTGGCTATGTTCCAAACAATGTTGTACCGAAAGTATTTATGGCTGTTGCATTGGATCTTCGTGATGATGCAAACAAGTAATGATTTGAATAGAAATTTGATTAAGATCACCTTTCTTTTTGCTAGTATTCATCCTCGATATAAACAAGATGTTGGCTATCGACTTTCACGTTCAGGTCTTGCTGTTGCCTATGGTCAACAAGTTGAATTTCAAGGTCCTATTGTTCAAAATGTTGCCTATTCAACTGGCGGTCAAACAATTACTATCACTTATGGTGCTGTATCAAATATCGAACTTCGTAGTACAGCTGGTTTTGAAGTTTGTTGTCAAGGAGCGAGTTGCCCGAATGATGCTTTATGGGTTCCATCTCCTATTTCTAGTGCCAATGGTTTAACAGTTAAATTAGTAGTCGACAGTTCATGTGTTGGAAAATCATTGTATGGTGTGCGTTATCTTTGGCGTGAAACACCATGTCCCTTTAAAAAAGCAGCAATCTATAGTGCAACTGATGCAAATCTACCTTCTCCACCCTATATTCATCTTTTTTAATTCTTTTTTCTTGCTTTTATTTTAATATAACCGATGAATAAACTATATGGTGTCTAATTGTCTGTCATTATTCAAACTCCTCGTCACTATCTGTTCGTCGAACTTCTTCACTTATTGTTGTTGTCTTTGCTGGCTGTTCGATAGCACGTTTCTGCGGTGCTTGAACTAGTCGTGGAGTTGGTTGAGCACTCTTAATACCTGTCGTTGGAGATTGAAGAGTTGGTTCTATCAAAAAATCACCAAATGCTCGTTTGTAATTCAAATTGAGTATATCTTCGAGTTCCCGTTCCGACGGATAATGACCTTTCATTCCTTTCAATTGCATCACTGTTCGAGATAATACTTCGGCTTCTTGCTTTTTAATTTCAAAATTTTTCGGATCAAATTCAGTGTTATTTACGAGATAAAATTGTTGTTTCTGTTCCGCTTCTGCATCAAATTTTTTCTTGTAATATTGTTCTTGATGTTCATTGTTAAGAAGACTTGTGTGTGTTGGTGTATTCAGATTGCTATACTTGCTAAATTCGATATTCATTGTGATGACACGTTGAGCTTCTGTAGCTTTTTTCACTACCTTTCGTTCTTTTCTCATCACTAATATTTGTTTTCGACAACAACAACATCGACACGAATCGAAACATCCTGCTGGTGGTGGAGCAACATGTACCACGTTTTCTTCAACTTCTGTATTTTGATTTGGATCATTTGCAATAGCCACTGTATTTGTGACAAGTGGAACAATTTTCTTTGGTTCTGGACAACGACAGCAATCAATTGTTTTTTTCCAACAACCATCAAAACAATTTGGAAGAAAATCATATATTGGTGTAGTTGTTGCCTGAGCGTCAGCTTGTAGAGATTTTTTGACATCTAATTTTGACGTAATTCTTACAACATCTTCAACCGGTATCATGATAGTTTCTTCTTCCGCAGTCATTCGATCATGTGCTGTGAAATTTTGTGGGCCTTGGTTAATCTGTTGATTAATAGTACCTTGAACTAAAAGTGTAGTATTATTTTGAGCAATATTAGCTTTCTGTTGTGAATGATGATAGAGATGAATCGAAAGCATTGGACTTGTGTACGTATTTTCGGACGTACGAACGCCTACAGATAAGAAAATAGTTTATAAAAGAAAATAAGAGAAGAAATGTTTTGTTACCTGGATAGAGATAAACATAACCATACGGTATATTTTTTCGTTCAACATCTTTTTCAACTGCCACGACGGTATCCACCTTTTTCTGTGCTTGCACAGGTGGCTTACAAAATCCGCAGAATCCATTTGGACAACATCGTCGGCAACCTTTTTTACAACTAAGTAACATCTTTCTTTTGTTTGCAGTTTGAACAATTTTTGAAATAAGAAACAGACACTGAATTTCTTTACTATTTTATACTTGAAAGCAAAGCTTAATGGATTTTTCGCCGAAAAAAAGTGATTATACGAATCATCGAATTTACCTGTGAATTTCTATTGTAAATATTGTGAAACGTACTTATGTCTGGAGTAAATCTCAATGTCGTTGCCGCAACATTTTCATTTGCAAACAACAAAAATACTATACTCAAAGGTATTATTTCATTCGACAAAAAGAAAAAAGAAATGATGACAGTTTTCGTTCTTAAAATCTCTGAGAAATCGGTTGGACATTTTGATTACTAAGTGAGATTTGAATAGTTGGTTCTCTATATAAATCACCAAATGTTTGTTTATAATTCAAATCAAGTATATTTTCTAATTCACGTTCCGATGGATAATCACCTTTCATTGCTTTCAATTGCATCACTGTTCGAGCTAATACTTCGGCTTCTTTTTTTCTCACTTCGAAATTTGCCGGATCAAATTCAGTGTTGTTTACTAAATAAAATGTCAATGTTTTTTCCGGATAAAATGTTCTCTTGTAATATTCTAATTGATCTTGTCCGCTAAGCAAGCGCGTGTGCGATGGAGTATCTATGTTGCTATACTTGCTATATTCGATATTCATCGTAATAACTCGTTGAGCGTCGGTTTCTGTTTTTATTTCTCGTCGTTGTATCTTTTTCATTAATATTTTCTTTCGACAGCACCAACATCGAAATTTATCACAACAGCCTTTCTTACGTGGAGGAAGTGGTAATTCAATTTCTTCAATTTCTGTATTTCGATTTGAATCATTTGTAATGATTGTTGTAGTGTTTACAGCCGGAACTATTTTCTTTGGTTTATCACAACAAGTTTTCACTGAATTCCAACAATCATCGCAACGATTGGGAAGAAAATCATATGTAGGTATAATTGTCGATTGAATATCAGCTTGAATACCTTTTTTGACTTCTAATTGTGAATTAATAGTGATAATATCTTCAATTGGTATCAGAAGAGTTTCACCTTCAGTTGTCATTCGATCATGTGCTTTGAAATTTTGTGGACCTTGACTGGAATATTGATCGTTGTGACCTTTCAAAAGAACTGTGCGATTATTTTCACCAACATTCGCTTTATGTTGTGATTGGTAATACAGATGAACAGATACGATTGGACTTGTGTACTTATTTTCAGAATTCCGAACACCTACCACGAAAAAATATCATTTAAAAAATTAATATTAAAAATTACTTTGTTACCTGGATAGATACAAGCATAACCGTATGGTATATTCTTTCGTTCAATAACCTTTTCAACTTCCTTGACAGTATCCATCTGTTGTTGTATTTGTTTTGGCTTGCAATATCCGCAAAATCCATTCGGACAACATTGAGTTTTGCATGTACGTGACATGTTTGGTTCTGATTTTTATCAATGAAATGAAAATATAAGAGAGATCGCATTGAATTTATAGTCTCTTAAATACGTGGGAAGGAGAAAAAAGTACATCGATATTAGTAAGCATAAACGAAAAATTCCAAGATGATTCATTTTAGTGTAGTTATACATGTTAAGCTACTTTGAAATCACGAATGATTCAGATAAAAAGAGCACTTGAAAATTATACGACAATTGCCGAATAAATTCAATCACACACTTTTTTTTATTGTCTCTGATATTTTTATTAAGTCATATAAACACAATATATGCATCATCATAAATCGAAATGAAGTTAATTACGAAAGTATATATATATATCGATGAGCCAAAAAAGAGGGCTATAAAACAAAGGTGAGTATTTATTAAGAAGCAATTGAATCGATTTCATTTCAATGAGTAGTACGCCATGCAAATGTTGTTAATATTCATCGTTATATTTCATACAATCGTTTCGAGTCAATCAGTTGATATTCAACCATGGGAGACTTATCTTCAATTAGGTTCTATCAAAAATCCATTGGGTTTAATTGTCAATCAATCGCTGGTATCTCATCAACATTTCACGGTCGGTTATTTGTGTTTACATTCGTTTATGTATGATACAGCACAAGAAGCTTTTCAACTAGCAATTGAAACAGATCCAACTCTCGTTGAAGCTCATATCGGTCGTTTATTAGGGTAGATTTTAATTTCAAACTTTAAAAAAAATACAATCATTGATAATCTATATAGACATAAACAACCATTATGGAAATATACTAATCGATCGGGTGCACTTGCAGTTTGGGATCAAACTTGGTCGATATTCAATGAACGTGCAGTCTCATTAACATCATTGCAATCGGCATATATAAATACTGCCTACCAATGGTTTGAATCAGAAAATATTACTCATGGTGAAATCGCATTTCTTAATGCAATGATTAATTTAACAAATGAATTTCCTGATAATAACGATGCTCGAGTTCTCTTAGGTCTTGCCTATTTAAATGTTGCACAAAGTGAAAGTGCTCAATTGAATGTATTAGAATCACCTGCTTTATTTTCAGCAAGAAAAATCTTACAAACAGCATTGACCAATGAACCATTACATTCTGGTTGTCTACATTATCTCATACATGCGTTTGATATTCAACGACTTGAAACATCTTTGCTAGGTGTTCCTTATGCACATAAATATAGCCAAGTAGCAGTAACAGCATCACACGGACAACATATGCCCAGTCATATTTGGACTCGTATTGGTTCATGGTCACTTGCACATGCGGCTGATATTCAATCGATTCAAGTTAGTATATCACTCTGCTTGAGAAAACAACAATCGAGTTACACTGAATTCGATCTCAACAAAATTTCTTCGTTGACACTTGCGAATTTAATTACTCGTTTGAATCAAACTCAAATCGATCATTTACTATATTGTGATCGT